>OLQI01000089.1_pt1 | contig 96908 bp, 86 predicted proteins | sample 1672171 | NCBI WGS metagenome assembly OLQI01 (sample SAMEA3136655, study PRJEB25190) | human gut metagenome
AGCCTTAGCGGCTGACGACTTGATTATTTTACCACAGAAGTGATTTTTTGTCAAGCTTTATTTTTGAGAAGCTTCTGAAGTTTTGCGAACTTGGAGTGCTTTAAGTTTCTCGGTATCAGCCGGAACTTTTCAGCGTCTATTGGTTCTTTTCAAGGGCTTCCTGCCGAGCTTTCAGAAGTCATTCTTTTGTCTCAGCGCTTGGCGCTCAAGTATAATACCACACCCCGGTGCTCTTGTCAACACTTTCTGACATCTTTTTTCCAAATTCTTTGCGCAGGGCAAAAATCCCCCTGTTTTCTCTTATTATAATAGCCGCCTTTTCTTGACAAGGCGGCGGACAGAACGTATCATGGAGTCATCCCGTATCCTGTATGAGACAGCTATACTTTAATATAAAGGAGAAGCGCCATGTCCTGTGTTCCTGTCCGCGGCTGCCGTATCGGCGAAGGCCGCCCCAAAGTCATTCTGCCCATCGTAGAGCGCACCGAGGCTGCGATCCTGGATAAGGCCGCTGCGTTTTCCACACTGTGCGCCGATTGTGTGGAATGGCGTGTCGATCTGTTTGAAGCAGCCGCTGACCCCGGGGCAGTGGTGCACTGCCTGGCGAAACTGCGGGTCCTCTTAAAGGAAAAGCTGCTGCTTGTGACCCTGCGCACGAAGGAAGAGGGCGGCAGCATACCGGTCAGCCATGAGGGATACCTCCGTTTTCTCCGCACGGTTCTGGATACCGATTGCGCTGACCTCATTGATATTGAGTTCTTCACCGCAGGCACAGACCTACCCGCGCTGGTTCAGGACGCGCACACCGCCGGGGTCAAGGTCGTGTGCTCCAGCCACGACTTTCATAAGACCCCGCCCAAGGCCGAGATGGTCTCCCGGATGGTGGCCATGCAGCAAGCGGGGGCCGACCTGCCAAAGCTGGCCGTGATGCCCCAGAGCCGTGCCGATGTGCTGGAGCTGCTGGCCGCCACCGCCGAGATGACCGACCACCACCCCGAAACGCCCGTCATTACCATGAGCATGGGCCCACTGGGAGCCGTGAGCCGCCTGTGCGGCGAAGCTTTTGGCTCTGCCATGACCTTTGCCAATCCCGGCACGGCCAGCGCCCCCGGTCAGGTGGGGCTGGATGTGGTCAATGCTGTATTGGACAGCCTGCGGCTCAGCTGATCTATCAATACACAGCGCCCCCGGAGAGCGATCTGCCTTCCGGGGGCGCTTTCTGTTTTATTCTGTTTCCATTTCCCGCACGATCTTCTGAAAGCAGAAGTACGGGATCACGGTTCCGGCCACAAAGGAAACGGGCCAGCCAAGCCAGACCACATCCAGATTCTGCATTCCCCATGCGCCCACAGCCACCACCGCAATTTTTGTAATGAGCTGCATCACGCCGCCCATCAGTGCCTGATTTGCCCTGTCAATGCCGCGGAGCACCTGCTGATACACCTGCATCACACCGGCCAGGATTCCCGGCACCGCCGTGATCAGCAGAAACCGCTGCACCACAGTCAGGATCTCCGCAGACGGTTCTGCGAGGAACAGCCCCGCCATCTGGCGGCCGCAGAGCAGCAGAAACACTCCCAGCACGGTGCTGACCACCAGAGACAGCTGCAGGGAGGCCCGTACCCCTTGCCGGATGCGCTGCGGCTTGCCGGCTCCGTGGTTCTGGGAGGCATAGACGCTGAGGGAGGAACCGATGGTCTCCACCGGCATCAGGGCCAGCGTTCCGATGCGGCTGGCGGCAGTGTAGGCCGCCATGGTGGCCTCGCCAAACAGATTGACCGCGCTCTGCGCCACCAGATTGCCCAGATTGTTGAAGGCAGACTGCACCGCAATGGGAATGGCCAACACCGTGATCTGCCGCAGCAGCTTTCCATGGAGCCGGAGGTCCTGCCGCCGCATCCGCATCATGGGATATTTGCGGAACAGCAGCACCGCCGCCACCACCGCCGACAGGGCCTGCGCCAGTGCCGTGGCCCAGGCAGACCCGGCCACTCCCCAGCGGAACACAGCCACAAACAACACGTCCAGGCCAATATTGCTCAGAACAGAGACGATCAGGCAGTACAGCGCTGTCTGGCTGTCCCCCAACCCCCGGAATGCACTGGAAAACAAATAATACATCAGGGGGCAGATCATGGTGATGAAACTGATCTCCAGATAAGCGGTGGCTTCCTGCAGGGGGCCCTCCGGGGTCCCCATCCACCGCAGGATGGTACCGGAGAAGGTCAGGCCCAGAACCATCATCCCCGCCGACAGGAACAGCCCCAGATACAGGCTGTTCACAAAGGCCCTCCGCATCAGCTCCTCGTTCTTTTGGCCAAAGTACCGGCTGATGATGATCCCCACGCCCACATTGATGCCGATCATCAGGGCTGCCAGCAGCAGGATCACCGGCATGGTGCTGCCCACCGCCGCAAGGGCGGTCTGACCGAGATACCGCCCCACCACGATGCTGTCGGTGATGGAGTAGACCTGATTCAGCAGGTTGCCCATCAATGTAGGAAAGGTAAAGGCCCACAGCAGGGAGATCGGCTTTCCCTCTGTCATATCCAGATTTTTCTTCACGCACATCCTCCTTTGCATCAAAAAGCTCCTTCAGAATGCCCGCAAGCACGTAACCCCGGTTTCAGGGGGGTCCCTGTTTGCAGCACTCCAAAGGAGCCTTTGTTGATTTGATTTTTCTGATACCAGAGTACCACAGCGGCGCTGATTTGTCCAGCGCTCCGGGGTCAGTGGACAGAGGTGCGGACGAGGGCGCGCTTGAGGCGTGCCTGGGCCAGCTCATATTCGCGCTCATCCAGGTCCTTCCGGGCCAGGATCTCTTCGGCGCGCTTCTTGGAGGCCTCGGCGCGGGCCTGGTCGATCTCCTCGGCCCACTCCCAGGTGGTAGCGACCAGATGGACATCCCCGTTCAGCACGGTGAGCATCCCGCCCATGCAGGCGGCGCGGCGGCGCTGGCCGTCCGCGTCCACGATATGGGCTTCGCCCATACCCAGCGCGGTGCAGTAATCACCATGCTTTGCCAGAATGGCAAGGTCGCCGTCGATGGCACGGCAGACCACCCGTTCCGCCTGACCGTCAAAGGCACAGCCGTCCGGCGTGACCACCGTCAGATGAAAGGTCGTCATGGTTTACCCTTTCTTCGCCTTGGCGAACACATCGTCGATGGTGCCCGCGAACAGGAAGGCGCTCTCGGGCAGGTCATCGCACTCGCCGTTCAGGATCATCCTGAAGCCGCGCAGGGTCTCCTTCAGCGGCACATACTGACCGGGCATACCGGTGAACTGCTCCGCAACATGGAAGCTCTGGCTCAGGAAGCGCTGCACCTTGCGGGCGCGGCTGACGGTCAGCTTGTCCTCTTCGCTCAGTTCGTCCATGCCCATGATGGCAATGATATCCTGCAGCTCCTTGTAGCGCTGCAGCACCTTCTGAACATCGCGGGCGATCTCGTAGTGCTCCTGACCCACGACCTCGGGGCTGAGGATGCGGCTGGTGGAATCCAGCGGGTCCACAGCGGGGTAGATGCCCTGAGATGCAATGTCACGGCTCAGGACCGTGGTGGCATCCAGATGGGTGAAGGTGGTGGCAGGGGCCGGGTCGGTCAGGTCGTCGGCGGGAACGTAGACAGCCTGCACCGATGTGATGGAACCCTTGCGGGTGGAGGTGATGCGCTCCTGCAGAGCGCCCATCTCAGTGGCCAGGGTGGGCTGGTAACCCACGGCAGAGGGCATACGGCCCAGCAGAGCCGAGACCTCAGAGCCTGCCTGCGTGAAACGGAAGATGTTGTCGATGAAGAGCAGCACGTCCTGATTCTTCACATCGCGGAAGTATTCCGCCATGGTCAGGCCGGACAGAGCCACGCGCATACGGGCTCCGGGAGGCTCGTTCATCTGGCCGTAGACCAGAGCGGTCTTGTTGATAACGCCGCTCTCGGTCATTTCACCGTACAGGTCGTTGCCCTCGCGGGTGCGCTCGCCAACGCCGGTGAACACCGAGTAGCCGTTGTGCTCGGTGGCAATGTTATAGATCAGCTCCTGGATCAGGACGGTCTTGCCGACACCGGCACCGCCGAACAGACCGATCTTACCGCCCTTTGCGTAGGGGCAGATCAGGTCAACGACCTTGATGCCGGTCTCCAGGATCTCTGTGGTGGACTGCTGCTCCTCATAGCTGGGGGCAGGGCGGTGGATGGGCCAGTAGGCCTCCGGGGTGGGGGCAGGCTTGTTGTCCACCGGCTCACCCAGCAGGTTGAACACGCGGCCCAGGCACTGGTCACCCACAGGCACCCGGATGGACTCGCCGGTGTCCACGGCATCCGTGCCGCGCACCAGGCCATCGGTGCTGCTCATGGCAATGCAGCGGGCCACATTGTCGCCGGTGAGCTGAGCGACCTCCACCACCAGCTTCCGGCCGTGGTTGTCGATCTCAATGGCGTTGAGCAGGTCCGGCAGCTCGCCATCCTTGAACTGGATGTCCAGCACCGGGCCGATGACCTGGATCACCTTGCCGATGTGTTTTTCGGACATAGGCTACAACTCCTTTTTTAGATTTCTGCGCCTGCCACGATCTCGGTGATCTCCTGCGTGATGGCAGCCTGACGGGCGCGGTTGTAATACAGATTCAGATGGTCGATCATTTCGCCCGCGTTCTTGGTGGCGGCATCCATGGCGGTGCGGCGGGCGGCCAGCTCACTGGCCACGCTCTCGCACACGGCACCATAAACGATACCGGCCACATACTCGGGGATGATGGCGCGGAACACTTCCTCGCTGCTGGGCTTGTACAGGATCTGACTGCGGCGGGCAGCGGCCTTCTGCTCCTCGGTGGGCTCAATGGTCAGGGGCAGCACCTCCATGGTGACAGCGGTCTGGGTCATCATCGAGTCAAACCGGGTGTAGCAGAGCTTCACTGCGTCGTAATCCCCCTTCAGGTAGCCCTCGGTGATCTTCCGGGAGAGGGCAAAGCACTCACCCACCGAGACATCCGCCGCCAGCAGCACCTCTTCGGTGAACAGGTCGGCTCCGTGGTGGGCAAAGTACTCCTGACTTCTTTTGCCAATGGGCAGCACCGTGACCGGGCCCTGCTGGGCTTCCGCCTGCTTGAGCACGTTGGAGTTGTATCCACCGGCCAGGCCGCGGTCGCCTGCAATGACGACCAGCAGGGTGCGTTTGATCTCTGCCCGGCGCAGGTAGGGGCTGCGGGCCCGGGGGTCTGCAGCCGCAATGCCGGTCAGCGTGTCGTGCAGCGTTTCAAAGTAGGGGCGGCTGTGTTCCACCCGCTCCTTGGCACGGCGCATTTTGGAGGAAGCCACCAGCTCCATGGCCTTGGTGATCTGCATGGTACTCTCTACGCTTTTGATGCGCAGCTTGATGTCCTTCATGGAACCTGCCATGCGTTACGCCTCCTTCCCTCAGTGCGCCTTGACGAAGCTCTCGGTGTAAGCGGACAGAACGCCCTTGAGTGCTTCCTCGGTGTCCTTGTCCAGATTGCCGGTGGTGCGGATGGTCTCCATCACAGCGGCACCGGCGGCATCATTCTCGAGATATTCGTACAGGCCCTTTTCGTATTCGGCCACATCAGCCACCTTGACCTTGACCAGAAGATCATGGATGGTGGCATACAGGATCGCCACCTGCTTTTCCACGGGCACGGGGGCCGAGCGGTTCTGCTTGAGCACTTCCACGATGCGTTCGCCCTGTGCCAGGCGTGCCTTGGTGTCCGCGTCCAGATCGGAACCGAACTGGGCAAAGGACTGCAGCTCGCGGTACTGGGAGTAGATCAGCTTCAGGGTGCCGGCCACCTTCTTCATGGCCTTGATCTGGGCGTTGCCGCCAACACGGGACACCGAGATGCCGGGGTTGACAGCGGGCATAACGCCCGAGTGGAACAGCTCCGTTTCCAGGAAGATCTGACCATCGGTGATGGAGATGACGTTGGTGGGGATGTAGGCCGAAACGTCACCCGCCTGGGTCTCGATGATGGGCAGAGCCGTCAGGCTGCCGCCGCCCAGCTCATTGGAGAGCTTGGCCGCGCGCTCCAGCAGACGGGAGTGCAGGTAGAAAACATCGCCGGGGTAAGCCTCACGTCCCGGGGGACGGCGGATCAGCAGCGACAGGGCACGGTAGGCCACCGCGTGCTTGGAAAGGTCATCATAGATGATGAGGACATGCTTGCCCTGGTGCATGAAATATTCGCCCATGGCACAGCCGGAATAGGGGGCGATATACTGCAGGGGGGACAGCTCGGAGGCCGTGGCGGACACCACGATGGTGTAGCTCATGGCACCGGCCTCGGTCAGGCTCTGCACCAGGTTTGCCACGGTGGAGCGCTTCTGGCCGATGGCGACATAGATGCAGATGACATCCTTGCCCTTCTGGTTGATGATGGTATCCGATGCAATGGTGGTCTTGCCGGTCTGGCGGTCGCCGATGATCAGCTCACGCTGGCCGCGGCCGATGGGGATCATGGAGTCGATGGCCTTGATGCCGGTCTGCAGGGGTTCCTTGACCGGCTGGCGGTCGATGATGCCGGGGGCCGGGCTCTCGATGGCCCGGAACTCGGTGGTCTCAATGGGGCCTGCGCCGTCGATGGGCTGGCCCAGTGCATTGACCACGCGGCCGATCATCGCCTCACCCACGGGCACGGAAACGACCTTGCCGGTGCGCTTGACGGTGCTGCCTTCCTTGATGCCGACATCGGAGCCCAGCAGAACGATGGAGACCGTGTTTTCCTCCAGGTTCTGGGCCATACCGTATTCGCCGTTGTCAAACTGAAGCAGCTCACCTGCCATGCACTTTTCCAGGCCGCTGGCCCGGGCGATGCCGTCGCCTACCATGATGACCGTGCCGACTTCGCTCTGCTCGATGGCATTCTCGTAGTGCTTGATCTGGGCACGGATGATCTTGGAGATCTCTTCAGGTTTCAGTTGCATTGTCTTGTATTCACCACTCAATTCTTAAAATCTTTCGGGTGGAAATTCGATGGATCACAGTGTCACGGACGCGATATCCCTGCGCAGCGCCGCCAGACGGTTCTGAACCGTTCCGTCCAGCTCGGTGCCCTCGATATCCAGCCGGATGCCGCCCAGCACAGCCGGATCGACCTTTGTTTTCAGGTCGATGGTCTTGCCGGTGAGCTTTTCCAGCTTTTCGTGCAGGCTCTTCACCTGCTGCTCCGTCATTGCCACTGCAGTGGTTGCCGCCGCTTCCAGAATACCGTGTGCCTGATTGTAGCGCACCCGGTAGGCCCGGGCGCAGCCGGGCAGCTCCCGCAGGGTGCCCTTCTCGCACAGGATCTTCAAAAAGTTCAGCACATAGAGGTGGACCCGATCCCGCAGTGCTTCGTCCAGCAGGCCGCAGCGCTCCTTTTTGGGGATGCTGGGGGTGCTGAGCAGATGCAGGTACTCCGGGCTTGCCTTAAAAAGCGCCACGGCCTCGTCCAGCTCGCCCAGAATGCGGGTCTCCAGCCCTTCCTCCGCTGCCAGGTCATACAGGCTTCCGCCGTACATCCTTGCTGTCTCGGTCATGATGCTTCACCCACGTTTTTGATAAATTCGTCGATCAGGTCCTTGTGGTCGGCTTCCTTGATCTCACGCTCGACCACCTTGGAGGCGATCTCCATGGCCATGCCGCCGATCTCGTCCTTTGCCTCGTTCACGGCCTTCTTGCGCTCCTGCGCAATGTCAGCCTCCGCCTTCTGCTTCAGGGCAGCGGCCTGTGCACGGGCCTCGCCCACGATCTCTTCACTGCGGGCGGTGGCCGTTTTCTGGGCACGGGCAACGATCTGGTTGGCCTCGGCGCGGGCATTCTGCAGGTTCTGCTCGTACTCCGCCTTCATGGCCTCAGCCTCGGTGCGCAGCTTCTGCGCATCTGCGATCTGGCTGTCCGCCTTGGCCTTGCGCTCGGCGATCACCTTTTTGACCGGATTCAGCAGGAACTTTTTGAAGATGAGCAGCTGGATCATCAGGTTGCAGATCTGGGCCAGAAAGGTCCAGCCGTCCAGCGTGATCAACGCCTGGTACAGTTCCATAAGCGTCTCCTTTCGTTCTTTTGTAAAAGGTTCCGCTTATGCCAGGAACTTCATAAACATGCCGGGTGCCAGGAAGATCAGCAGCAGGCCGGTAACAAAGCCGTAAATACCGGTGGTCTCGGAAAGTGCAACGCCCAGGATCAGGGTGCTGGTCACGTCGCTCTTGCACTCAGGCTGGCGGCCCACGGCCTCACAGGCAGCGGCGGCAGCGTTGCCTTCGCCGATACCGGGGCCGATACCTGCGATCAGTGCGCAGCCTGCGCCGATGCCGCAGCCTGCCAGGGCGATACCACGAGCAAGGTACTGAAAGTCAGTCATAAGTTTTGTCCTCCAAAAAAGTTTTTGTTTTGGGAGATGCCGTTGTGAGGGCTTAGTCCTCACCGGCAGCACGTTTGATGAAAATTGCGGTCAGGGTACAGAAGATGAACGCCTGAATGCAGCCGCCGAACCAGTCGAAATACAGGCCCGTAAAGGCCGGTATGCCGATCTGGAACAGCTGGATCTGGCTCAGGAAGCCGGGCAGCCAGCCGAAGATGACATGGCTCAGGCTTGCCAGCGCCCAGTACAGCAGTGTGGAAATGACAGTACCGGACAGGATGTTGCCAAAGTGACGGAACGCCATGCTGACGGGGGTCGAGATCTCCGACAGCACATTGATGGGTGCCATGATGAAGATCGGGTCCAGCAGGCCCTTCAGGTAGGAAAGGATGCCGTTGGTCTTGATCTTGTAGTACATGATCAGCACAAACACCACAATGGCCCACGCAGCCTCGGTGTTCAGGTCGGCCGTGGGGCTCCACAGGCCAATGACACTGATGAGGTTGCAGCCGATGCTCAGAGCGAAGATCGAGCCGATCAGGGGGATATACTTGTCAAAGTGATACCCCATGTTGTCGTGCACGAACTGATCCAGCCGCTCCACGATGAACTCGGCCGCGGCCTGCCGCTTTGAGACATTTTCCAGCTTGAGGTTGCTGCCCAGCCAGATGGCCAGGCCCGAAAGCAGCGCCATGACGATCCAGGTAGTGACTAGGGTCTGGGTGATCTTGAGATCGCCCAGCAGGGGGATATCGGTATGGATGGTATACAGGATCTTTGCGCCGTTCAGTTCCATTTGTTACGTTTCACCCCCTTCGTCACGGGGTTCAGCCTCCGGCTCCGGGGCGGGTTCGGGGTCGTCCTCCACAGAGACATCCACCGAGGGCCCGGCCGGTGCAAGGGGCTTGTACTTGCCGGTTATTTGCAGGTAGTAGATCGTAACACGCGGGAACAGCAAGGGCAGAACGCTGGCAAAGGGCTGGAAGCAGGGTGCCCCGATGGACACGATGATCCACACCGCCTGCAAAAGCATTCTGACGTTGTAGGAAGCTTGTAATGTGGCTTTGCGCCGCTTCTCATCCTGCTCGTCGATGACCTTCTGACACACGATGCAGATGCCCGCAAAGTTGCCGATGGCCACGGCCGCGCCGATGAGACTGCCCAGAACGACAGTATAATCAAATTTCACCCAGCCAACCAGGTGCAGCGCTGCAAAGGCCACCCACAGGGCAGCGGTGCAGATGGCCGTGCCGCAGGCGATGCGCGTCAGCTCCTTTTTGGATTCCGGCTGTAGTTTCATAAAGGGGAACCTCCTGTGATGTTTACTGATGTGAGTTGAACCCCACCCGCTTCGGTTTTTCCTTTTTGGCGCGGTCCAGGTGCTCCTTGGCAAAATACCAGAAGTTCTGCGCCCCGGAGGCAAGGCCCAGCAGGATGGCCGGCAGGAACACCCATTCCGGCCAGCTCCAGCTGTTCACCGCCCACCAGGCACCGCCCAGGCACATGACCAGCGGCAGCAGCATATTCAGGCCCAGCTGGGTCAGCCAGACAAGATCTTCCAGCGCCTTGTACCAGCCCTTCATGCGGTGTCGCCCTCCCTCTGTGCGCAGGCCCGAAACAGCAGCCCGCCGCACCCTTTCGCAATGGTTTCGCTCCGGTTAAGAAGCTTATATGGATAGTATAATTCAATCCACTGAACTTTTCAATCAATTTTCCACCGATTTTTGGTAAAACTTCATAGTTCGTTCACACTAACGCCATAATTGTACGTCCACGGTGGAGTATGTCCGTCTCCGGCAGCATCAATACCAAAAATATGATATGTTTCTTGTGCAAAACACAAAAAACCGCCCAGCTCATTTGAGAGCCGGGCGGCGTTATCATGGAAGTGCGGGGGTCAGCTGTCCTTGCGCTTGATCCACACCTGTGTGCCGTAGAAGGGATTGGCAGTGCCAAGGCACAGGCCCTGGTCGGTGGTGGCGAATACCCGCAGACCATGGTTGTAGGGGTCTCCAAAACCGTCCACGGTGATGGTCTGGAAGTTCACGCCGTCCTCCGAAACATACAGGTCAAAGCCCTGCTTTGCCTTGCGCATGTAGTTGAGCAGCCGGATGGCACTGGCGATGTTGCCGATCGTGATGTTTTTGAACACGAATTTGTAGGAAAACTTGATAGTCTGGGCCAGGGTGTCGGGGTTCCCGTTGCCGTCGGGGTCCGTCTCCTGCAGTGCCTTCATCAGGGTCTTGAGGTATTCCCACTGGGTCTTCCACTGCGCGGGGGTGCGCGTCAGCAGGTTGCCGTTGACGAACTGACCAATGCACTCCAGCATACTGCTGGTGTCAAAGGTGCCCACATACAGCTTGCCGTCGTACACCTGCATCCGCCAGATGTACTGGTTCTCGCTGCGCCCAAAGCCGGACCCCAGCCCGGACAGGCTGCCGTTGGGGAACATCCTGGTGGCATTGCCCACCACAAGCTCCATGTTCTCGTCCCTGTCCATGCGGTACAGGTTCACCGACTGCTCCAGATTGGCGTTGATGAATCGGCAGTCCAGTCCGCCGCCAAACTGACCGTCGGCGTTCTTGCCGGTCTTGGCGAAAAGGATGCGCTCCAGTGCGATTTCTTCATCGTTGTACTCACCAATATAGAGGTGGTCGTTGTACACGATCAGGTTCGCCGCACCGGAGCGGGTGCGCTCCGGGTCGATGCCGAAGGTGTAGCGGGCACCATCTTTTTCCTGATCGCCTGCCACGGGTGTCCATGTGAAGGTGCCGTCAGGGTTCTGGTCGCCCCGCACCAGTGCAAAGGACTGCATGGTGTTGTCGTCCGGCATATTGTCCTCGGTGCCGGTGCAGACGGACACATACAGCCGGCCGTTGAACTCAGCCATATCCCAGATGCTGCCGCCGTAGATGCTGTCGGCGTAGTGATAGGCGGGGTAGTTGAACAGGCTGTCGGAATCCGCGATCTGGGTAAAGCCCTTTTCCGGGTCGGAGGAGATCAGCAGGGCGGCGCTGCTCTTGCCGGTGGCGGCATCCATGGTCACGTTGCTGACGACCAGCTGATCCTTGTAGACGCACATCCCGCGGATGCCCACGGAGATGCCCTGCTGGTAGGCTGCGGCATAATCCTGCACGCTGTTCAGGCCGATATACACCGGCTTGCACTCGTCGGTGGCCGGGTCTACCTGCCAGATGCTGGGCAGAAAGCCGATGCCGCCGCCACCCACACTGCCGCAGAAGTATAGCTTGCCGTTATACTCCAATGCGTTGCGGAACAGGGGTGTGTAACCGTTATAGGAGCCGGACATCAACAGCTTGGTCTCGCCGGTCTTGGTGTTGATCTTCACCAGCACGCCCTTGGGCCGGCCGCCATCCTCCTCGGTCAGAAAGAAAGTGCCGTTGTAAAGGGCATCGAAGGTGGCGGCAAGCACCTTGTCGTCGTATTCGTCGCCCAGACTGCTCTTCATCAGGGAGAGGGTGTTGCCGATGGCGGCGTAGCAGGTGCCCACATACAGCCAGTCGCCGTAGCCGACCGCTGACCATGCGTAGTTCTGACCCCGGTCACCGGCGTTGTAGGCGGCATCCTCCGGGTCAGTCACAACCGCCACCGCACCGTCTCCCAGATAGTCCACGATGCCGTCTGCGGTTTTGACATCCTTTTCCGGGTGGGTGATCTTCTCAAACGTCTGGTCGTCCTTGCTGTAAAAGAAAGCGTTGCATTCGTCGAGAGGTTCCGGAGTGGTCAGTTCCTGCCAGCCATCGGCCTGCCCGACCGCCTCCGTGCCTTCCGCCGACACCGGAAGCTGCACCGGCAGAGCGAACAACATCGCTGCTGCCAGCACGCCGCTGATGACACGTTTCCAGTTCATATCGTTCTCCTTATCTACTCTGCCATTTCTTCAAAAACAGGAAAGAGCTGTCAATGTTCTTCATTGTAGCACAGTCCTGCCGGAAGTGCAAAGGTGCCTTGCTGCTTTTTGCGGATGATCCTTGTAAAATCTGTGTAGAAGTCCGCAAAAAAGCCGCCCGGCTCCTGCGAGCCGGGCGGCAAAAGGCAGACTTTTGAGAATGATTTACCAGAGGTTTGCGGTCTCGTTATACAGGCCCTCGTAGCTCTTGGCGGAGAGGTCCCAGCTGAAATCGCATTCCATATCGTGCTTGACGAGGTTGTGCCAGTCCTCTTTGTTGTAGTAGCGATCCTGTGCACGGCAGCAGGCATCGTACAGCTCATGGGCGCTGTAACCGGCAAAGGTAAAGCCATTGCCCTCGCCCAGCGTGCAGTCATGGATGGAATCCCGCAGGCCGCCGGTCTCGCGGACGATGGGAGGCGTGCCGTAGCGGCAGGCCACCATCTGTGCCAGGCCGCAGGGCTCGCTCTTGGAAGGCATGATGAACACGTCTGCACCGGCGTAGATCTCCTGAGACAGGGCGGGCTCAAAGCCGATGTAGGTGCCCACGCGGCCCGGGTGACGGGCGCACAGGTCAGAGAAGAAGGTCTCGTACTGGTTCTCGCCGCTGCCCAGAATAACCAGCTCGATGCCGCGGTCCACCAGACCATCGGCAACGCTCTGCACCAGGTCAAAGCCCTTCATGCCGACCATGCGGCTGACCATGGCAAAGACGGGGCTGCCATCCTTGTGCAGGCCAAACTTGTCCTGCAGGGCCTCCTTGCACTTCGCCTTGCCCTCTTCAAAGTTGGTCACATCGTAGTTGAAGGGGATCTTGGGGTCGGTGGCGGGGTTGTTGGCCTCCATATCGATGCCATTCAGAATACCGCAGAGCTTATACTGCTTTTCCCGCAGCAGGGCATCCAGACCGTAGCTGAACCAGGGGTCCAGGATCTCCTGTGCGTAGGTGGGGCTGACGGTGGTGATCTTATCCGCCGTCTCAAAGGCACCCTTCATAAAGTTGGCGCAGCCATCGTATTCCACAATGTGCTGGTCACGGTGGCCGATGCCGCAGGTATCCTCCAGGATATCGGTGCCGTACTTGCCCTGATATGCGATGTTGTGGATGGTGAAGATGGTCTTGATCCGGTTGAACTTATCCAGATGGCGGTAGTACAGGTTCAGGTAAACGGGAACCAGTGCGGTCTGCCAGTCGTTGCAGTTGATGATATCGGGGGTGAAGTCGATGTAGAACAGGGTCTCCAGCACAGCGCGGGAGAAGAAGGCAAAACGCTCGCCGTCATCGTAGAAGCCGTACAGGCCGCGGCGCTTGAAGTAATACTCGTTGTCCAGGAAGTAGTAGGTCACGCCGTTGACCTCAGCCTTGAACAGGCCGCAGTACTGGCTGCGCCAGCCCACGGGCACCGAGTAGTTGGTGACATACTCCAGCTTGTCGCGCATTTTCAGGTCGCCGTACAGCGGCATGATGACGCGGGCATCCACGCCGTCCTTGACCAGAGCCTTGGGCAGGGAGCCTGCCACATCGGCCAGACCGCCGGACTTGGCAAAGGGGGTCGCTTCCGAAGCGGCATACAGGATCTTCATAGTATTTCTCCTTTCCAGAAAAAAGGGCGGATACGCAAAGAGCGGGCGGGGGCGCAAAGGCCCCCGCCCCTCTTTGAGAGGGGCTACCGGGGAGGGGAGCCGCCCCTGTGAAAGTTTCAATGTGTCAGGCTCAGACGGTGTGGTTCTTCTGAACATAGACCGGGAAGCTCTCGGTACCGGAGAGCTTCTTTTCGGCAGTCACACGCACGTTCTTGTCGGTGACAACGCAGTCCAGCTGAGCGCCTGGTTCCACAACGGTATCCTGCATCAGGACACAGTTTCTGACCACAGCACCCTTCTTGACGCGAACACCGCGGAACAGCACGCAGTTCTCCACGGTGCCCTCAATGACACAGCCATCGGCCAGCAGGGAATTGCTGACGGAAGAGCCGTTGACGTAGCGCACGGGGTTGTCGTCACGGATCTTGGTGTAAACAGGGCTCTCCTTGGGGAACAGAGCGTTCAGGTTCTTCTCATCGATGAGCTTGAGGTTCTCATCAAAGTAGCTCTTCATATCGCAGACATGGGCCACATAGCCGGTGTACTCCAAAGCACGGATGTTCAGGATGTTGACGTTGTGGGCCAGAATGTCACGCTCAAAGTAGATCAGGCCGCGGGAGGTCGCATCCTTGACCAGCTTGATCAGGGTCTCGCGCTCCAGAACGTAGATGTTCAGGTCCAGGTTCTGGACACCAGAGCGGTAATCGTTGAACAGCAGCTCGGTCACACGGCCATCGGCATCCACAGTCAGGGTATAGTTGTCGTTCTTGCGGCCCTCGGGGATCTCGGTCTTCTGGTAGGCGACGGTCACATCCGCGCCGCTTGCCTGATGGGCAGCCAGCAGGGCATTGAAATCGTAGTTGATGGCGATGTTGGCATCGCTCATCACAACGTACTTCTCCTTCTGGTTCTCCAGGTAGCTCAGGATGGAGCCCAGAGCCTCCACACGGCCGGAATAGATGCGCACGCCCTTTTCTGCAAAGGGAGGCACGATGTTCAGGCCGCCGTGACGGCGGGCCATATCCCATTCGCGGCCGGTGCCCAGATGATCCATCAGGGAGTGGTAGTTCTTGCGCACCACGATGGAGACATTGGAGATGCCGCAGTTTGCCATGCTGGACAGCATAAAGTCCACCATGCGGTAACGGCCTGCAAAGGGGATCGAAGCCATGGTGCGCTCAGCCACAAGCTCCGGTACGGTGTTATCATAGCTGTTGGGGAAAATGATGCCCAACGCATTGTTGTTCTGGCTCAGCATACTTCCTCGCCCTCCTTGACGGAATCAAATACTTTGGCACCCTCTTTTACGGTAGCGCCTGCGCCAACGGTAAGGCCGGTACCCACATGTGCAATGGGGCCCTCGCCGCCGATCTTGGCACCGGCACCCACCACAACGTCCTCAGCCAGGATGCAGCGCTTGACCACAGCACCTGCCTTGACCACAACGCCATCCATCAGGACAGCATCCTCAACGGTAGCGCCCTCTTCCACGGTAACGCCTGCGCTCAGGACAGAGTGCTGGACGCGGCCATAGATCTGGCAGCCCTCGGTGATGAGGGAATCCTGCACCACGGCGCGGGGGCCGATCTTCTGGGCGGGCAGCACGGGGTTGCGGCTGTAGATCTTCCACTTCTTGTCGAAGATATCAATGCCGGAGTTCTCGGGGTCCAGCACTTCCATGTTGGCTTCCCACAGGCTGTCGATGGTGCCCACGTCACGCCAGTAGCCGTTGAAGTGGTAAGCATACATCTTGCGGCCATCCCGCAGCAGAGCGGGGATGATGTTCATGCCAAAGTCGTTCTTGGAGTTGGGATCAGCCTCGTCCTCTTCCAGGTACTTCTTCAGCACATCCCAGTTGAAGATGTAGATGCCCATGGAAGCCAGGTTGGACTTGGGAACCGGGGGCTTCTCCTGGAACTCGGTGATCTTATCGTTCTCGTCTGCCACCATCAGGCCGAAGCGGGAAGCTTCCTTCCAATCGACCTCCATGACAGCCACGGAGAACTCCGCGCCCTTTTCCTTGTGGAAGCGCAGGAAGTCGGCGTAGTCCTGCTTGCAGATCTGGTCACCGGACAGGATGATGACGTACTCCGGATCATAGCTGTCGATGAAGCTGATGTTCTGGTAGATGGCGTTTGCAGTGCCCTTGTACCAGTCGGTGCCCTTTGCCTGCTCGTAGGGGGGCAGGGTGTGCACGCCGCCGTACAGGCGGTCCAGATCCCAAGGCTGGCCGTTGCCGATGTACTCGTTCAGCTTCTGGGGCTGATACTGGGTCGCGATGCCCACAGTATCAATGTTGGAGTTGACGCAGTTGGACAGCGGGAAGTCCACGATGCGGTATTTGCCGCCGAACCCCACTGCAGGTTTTGCCGTTTTCTGTGTCAGCGCGTACAAGCGCGAGCCACGTCCGCCGGCAAGGATCATTGCCACAATTTCTTTTGCCATAGCTTTATTCTCCCCTTTTACACATTTCCGGATTTATTGGATTTGGAAATGGTTTGACTGTGTTGTGCGGATGCGCCCCGGTCACTCCTCGGTCTTGGCGGCCTTTTTGGCGCGGGGCTTGCGGGCAGGCTTTTCGGCTGCCGCGGGGGCAGCTTCAGCGGGCTCGGCTTTGGGTTTGCGGCCCCGCTTGGCGGGCGCCTTTTCCGGTGCGGCAGCGGCTTCTGCCTTGGGCTTCCGGCCGCGCTTGGCCGGGGCCTTTTCCGGTGCAGGTTCCGCTTCTGCCTTTGCCTTGCGGGTGGAGGTCTTTTTGGGCTTTTCCTCCTTCACGGCAGGCTCAGCCTTGGCGGTCTTCGTGGTCTTGGCGGCTGTCTTTTTGGCAGCGGTCTTTTTCACGGTATCAGCCGGATCTGCTGCCTTGCGGGTGCGCTTGGTGGGCACCTCAAAATACAGGGTGCTCATGGGCGGCAGGGTGATGGTAATGCTCTGCTCAAAGCCATGCAGGGGCTTTTTGTGGGTGCGCACGGACTTGTTATGGACCGCGCCGGAACCGCCGAAGGCCTCGTCATCGCTGTTCAGCACTTCCTTGTATGTACCTGCCACCGGTGCGCCCAGGGTATAGCCCTCGCGCAGGACGGGGTTGAAGTTGCAGACCACCAGGATCTGCTTGCCGTTTGCGTCCTTGCGCAGGAAGGCGACCACGCTCTGCTTGGAGTCATCGGGCACGATCCACTGGAAGCCCTCCCAGCTGTAATCGATCTGCCAGAAGGCGGGGTGCTCTTTATAGAAGGCGTTCAGGGTCTTGACGTAGTTCTGCAGCTCGGTGTGCTTGTCGTAGTCCAGCAGCATCCAATCCAGCTGCTTTTCCTCGTTCCACTCCGTGAACTGGCCAAACTCCTGCCCCATGAACAGCAGCTTCTTGCCGGGGTGGGCCATCATGTAGCCGAAGAAGGTGCGCAGGTTGGCAAACTTAGCATCGTACTCGCCCGGCATCTTGTTGATCAGGCTGCCCTTGCCGTGCACCACTTCATCGTGGCTGATGGGCAGCACAAAGTTTTCGCTGAAGGCATAGAAGAAGCTGAAGGTGACCTTGTTGTGGTTGCCCGCGCGGAAGAGCGGGTCGGTCTTCATGTAGCTGAGCATGTCGTTCATCCAGCCCATGTTCCACTTGAAGTTGAAGCCAAGGCCGCCGTCGCTGGCCGGTTTGGTGACCATGGGCCATGCGGTGGACTCCTCCGCGATCATGCACTTGTGGGGGTGGCGGCCCAGAACCGTATCGTTCAGCTTGCGCAGGAAAGCAACTGCTTCCAGGTTCTCCTTGCCGCCATTCTTATTGGGCTCCCATTCGCCCTGCTTGCGGTTGTAATCCAGATACAGCATGGAGGCCACGGCATCCACGCGCAGACCATCGATGTGATACTGCTCCAGCCAGTACAGGGCACTGGAGATCAGGAAGCTCTGCACCTCGCTGCGGCCGAAGTCGAACACCATGGTGCCCCACTCCTTGTGCTCGCCGCGCTTGGGGTTGGGGTCCTCGTAGCAGGCCTCTCCATCAAAGTTGTACAGGCCGAAGCCATCCTTCGGGAAGTGGGCGGGCACCCAGTCCATGATGACACCGATGCCGGCCTCATGCATCTTGTCCACAAAGGCCATGAAGTCCTTGGGAGTGCCGTAGCGGCTGGTGGGGGCAAAATAGCCCGTGACCTGGTAGCCCCAGCTGCCGTCGAAGGGATACTCCATCACGGGCAGCAGCTCCACATGGGTGTAGCCCATCTCCCGGATATAGGGGATCAGCTCGTCGGCCAGCTCGGAATAGTTATAGGGAACCTTCTCGTCCTTCAGCTTCCAGCTGCCCGCGTGCATCTCGTAGATGTTCATCGGGCCGTTGATCACGTCCGCCTTTTTCTGAGCAGTCTGCCAGGCATCATCGTGCCAGGCAAAGCCGGTGATATCGTAGACCTTGCTGCCGTTGGAGGGCCGGGTCTCCGCGTGGAACGCATAGGGGTCGGCCTTGTAGATCAGGTCGCCGCCCCGGGTGGTCACACAGTACTTGTAGACATCGTATTCCTTTACGCCGGGGATGAACAGCTCCCAGACAGAATCCCCATCCACTTTGCGCATCGGGTGGCTGCCCGGCTTCCAGCTGTTGAAATCGCCCACCACACTGATGGCGGTTGCATGGGGTGCCCAAACACGGAACACCACACCGGACTCTCCGGCGCGGGTCTCAAGGTGTGCACCAAAGTAACGGTATGCTTCGCAGTTGTTGCCCTGCTTGAACAGATAAATCGGCAGATCCGAGGGATCTTTCTGGATCTTTTCTTCCGTCGGTCTCATAAACAGCTCCTCCCCGTACAGGCCACAGTGAGCCTATACCTTTGTACTCTCTTATATTAAAGAATTTTGTCCGATTTTTCAAGGGCTTTCCGTCAAAATCTACCATAATCTTTTCGTCAATATTTTTCCATTGTGGTCAACTTATCTAATTTTACACAAGAATTCTCGGCAAACCTTACAGAATATAGGGCAAAAAGAAAGACCCGCCTCATTTTTCCTGCAAATCCAGGAAACTGAAGCGGGTGCTTTTTCAAATTTTTCCGTGTGCTATGCGGTTCAGCCTACAACGTAAACGTTGACCTGAATGGCTCCGTTGATGACCGACTCTGCGTAGGTCTCATAGAACAGGTCCACCAGGATCTGGCCCTTCTGCACCGCGATACCGGTGTCGGTGGCAACGGCATAACCGTAAACAAAGCTGCCGTCCGTGGAAGTGATGTACAGCAGCGTGCCATAGGGGATGACGCTGGGGTCAACGGCAACGGTGCCGTAGCCCAGGCCCAGGCCCGACGAGCCCTTGCCCGTGCGGGAATAATAGCCCGTGGCCTTGCCGGTGAGGACCTGGCTGTACGAGGCGGGGGCGTTGGTGGTGCCGTCCGGCCCGGTCAGGGGAGAAACGGGCGCACCGGCACCATAGGTCTTGATGACATGGTCGGTGGGCTCCACCGTGGTGGTCACATCCACCACCATGCTGTTTTCCAGCTCGCCGTCCACATACTTTTCGCGGGTGGTCACGGTCTGCTGACCCTCCGCCCCATGCTGCAGGGTGGTGGCCCGGCCGGTGTTGCGGAAGTACAGGCTGGTGTAGACATACTGGGTGTCATAGGGGATGGTCTGGGTCTCCACCTTGTCCTGGTAGTCCACCCGGTGCACCGTGATCTCACTGCCCACAGTGACCAGCTGATCCAGCGCAGGCTCGGTGTAGTCATCTGCCTCCAGGGTGATGCCGGCGCGCTCCAGCGCTTCGGCAACAGTGCCAAAGGCCATCTTCACCGGGTACTCCTGGCCGTCGGCCTGGATGTTCACGGTGAAGGCCCGCTCAATGTTCAGGGTGGCAAGATTGCCGCTGAACGCGGTGTAGTAAACGTGGTCGCCCTCTTCGGCCTCAATGCCGGAAAGGCTCATGACGCGGGCAGGGTCAGTCTCACTGCTGACCACCAGCTGACGCGCACCATCGGAGTCGGTGACGTAGGTCAGCCGCAGATTCGCGGCGGTCACGGCCAAAGTGAACACAAGGCTCACCGCCATGACGCAGAACGCCAGCACACGGGGTGTGACCGCACGAGCGCGGTCAGACAATGCTTTTTGAAATTTGACGGAAGCGATACGAGACAACTCCTCTCTTTTCATCATTTTGGAATGCGGCGGGCTCTTCCTTTGCCCGCAAAGCGCAGGGCATTTTTCCCTGCAAAGGGCCGTCTTTTTATACGGCGTTTTACTTCCTGAGAAATAAAATTTAGACGCTCCAACGTGTGTATGATCCGTTGAGCGGGCACTATTTTAGCAGACGACGGCCCATTTGTCAAATCCGCGCGCTTCGGTTTGATAATTGCTTCACATAGTTTTTTGTGCAATCTGCACATTGTTTTCCCTGATTCAGAATGATTTCGGGCGTTTCCTTCTGAAATTTTCCCAAAAAATCGGTCGTATCCGTTCATAATTTTTTAACATTTCAAGTCTGTTTTCCGGAGAGAAATCGCCGGGTTCTTTTGCACATTCCGGCGCATCAATCATGCGTAATCCGACATTTTGCGGCACAAATTCCCCGCTGTTTTCCTGCCGGAAATAACGGGGAGTTTCTCCGCAGTTTCTGTCAAAAACCGGCTTCCAGCAAAATGCCGAAAGGTAAAAAACGCCATAAAAAAAGACCACACTTCCGTGCCCTGCCGCAAACCGGTACAATGGGGTCAAAACGAAGAAAGGAAGGTTTTTATGCAGATCAAGATCACTCCCCGCACGCTGGGCGGCACCGAATTCACAGCCCAGCCCGCCCGGCTGCACCTGGGCGCACAGAACGCCGAGGGCGTGGACTGGCTGGTGTTCCAGCTGCCTGCGGAATGGGCCGGGTGCAGCGTCACCCTGCACATCCGCCACAGCGACGGCACCCTTGCCGCACCCCTTGTGCTGGATGCAGCCCACAGCGCGCCCGTGGGCCGCAGCTTCACGGGCTGGCCCGCCGGGCAATGGATGCTGGCCGCCACCGACGGCAGCGGCTATACCGCTTACACCCGCCCGGGCCGGTACGATGTCTACGACATTCTGCCCACCGACGGCACCGAGGAGGAGCCCAGTCCCTCGGTGTACGAACAGTTCATTGCCCAGGTATCGGGGCAGGCCGATGCTGCGGTGCAGGCGGCCCAGAACAGTGCCGCCAGTGAGGCCAGTGCCGCCCGGCAGGCGCAGGCCGCTGCCGACGCTGCCGAGCGGGCCGCACTGAATGGCAGCCGTGCCGCGACCTCCGCTTCCCGCGCCGAGAGCGCCGCCCTGCGCGCTGAATCCTTTGCGCCCGAGGACGGCACCCTGCTCAGTGTCAACGGCAAGGGCGGCGCGGTGGTGCTGGACGCGCAGGACGTAGGCGCGCTGCCTGCCCCGGTGGCCCCGCAGGCAGGTGCCCTCCTGCGGGTGCTGTCCATCCGCAGCGATGGCAGTCTGGTGGTGGACACCGTCACTCCCGCCGCCCTCAAGACCCTGCTGGAGGCCACCTGATGTTCACGGTGCTGGATGTCTCCCGCTGGCAGGGCCGCATAGACTGGGATACCGTAAAAGCCAGCGGCAGGGTCCACGGCGTGATGCTGCGCGCACTGGGCAGCAGGAACGGCACGCCCTACATCGACCCCATGTTTGAAACAAACTACTCTGCCTGCATCCGGCTGGGCATCCCGGTGGGGGTCTACTATTACAGCTGTGCCGTTACCGCCCCACAGCGGGATGCCGAGCTGGCCCTCCTGCACGATGCCCTCAGGGGAAAGCTGCTTCAGCTGCCCGCTGCCATCGACGTGGAGGATGCCCGCCTGCGTGCCCTGACACCGGACGCGCTCTCCGCCCTTGTTGCCGGGGCGGCACGGCAGCTGGAGCACTGGGGCCTGTACGCCATGGTATACACCTACACCCATTTTGCAGATACTGCCCTGCACATGGACACGCTGGCCCCCTTTGACCTCTGGCTGGCGGACTACCGGGGCAAACGCCCGGCCCGCAGGCACGGAATGTGGCAGTACACCAGCAGGGGCAGGGTGTCCGGCATCTCCGGCCCCGTGGACCTGAGCCGCACCGAAAAGGATTATCCCGCCCTGCTCCACCGGGCGGGGCTCGACTGTACCATCCTATAAAAGAAAGGAGTTCCCCATGAAGAAATGCAAGATCTCTCCCGCCACGCTGGCCCGCACGGCGGCGCTGGCACTGGCGCTGACCAATCAGGTGCTCAGTGCCACCGGCCACCGTGTCCTGCCCATTGAATCGGCAGAGCTGGAGCAGCTGGTCTCCACCGGCCTGACCATTGCCACCGCGCTGGTCAGCTGGTGGAAGAACAATTCCTTTACCCCGGAGGCCATCGAAGCCGATGACTTCCTCTGCCAGCTGAAGGAGCACAGATAACCAAAAAGGGACGATGCTTTTGCGGCATCGTCTCTTTTTGATTATCTGCTTTTGTTCTGAAGCACCGGCTCAGGAAATGGCATCCACGTCCCACTTCATGCGGACGGCATCCGCGCCATCCAGTTTGATATTCAGTGCACCGGCATTGTCCAGCACCTGCTCCGGGGTGCGGGCACCGCACAGCACATGCAGGCCGGGGATCATCCGGGCCGTCAGGGCAATGACCAGCTGGGCCATGGTGCAGTCGTATTTCTCGGTCAGGTCATCCCACTTGGCCAGCAGGTCCAGCGCCTGCTTCCGGCGGGCAGGCTGGAAGCAGGGATTGCTGTTCCGGGTGCTGCCCTCGGGGAAGGTGGTCTCCATAGTGACCCTGCCGGTGAGCAGCCCCTGCTCCAGCGGGGAGTAGGCCTGCACCGAAACACCCAGCTCCCTGCAGGTGGGCAGGAGCTGCTTTTCGATGCGGCGGGTCAGCAGGCTGTACTTCTCCTGAATGACATCCAGCTGGCCGTACCGGCAGTAGCCCCGGATGAGATCCGCCGTCACGTTGGACGCACCAATGGCGCGGATCTTGCCCTGCTCCTTCAGCTTCATCATGGCCTCCACGGTCTCCTCCAGCGGATAGAGGCCGAGGTCCGGGCTCTGCCAGTGGGTGTACAGTACATCCAGGTGGTCTGTGCCCAGGCGGCGCAGGCTGTCCTCCACGTCCTCAATGATGCTCTGCGCCGAGAGGTCCCGGTAGACGGCGGTGCCGTCCACGACCTTGTGGAGCACCGGCGTTTCGTGCCGCCACTCCAGGCCGCATTTGGTGGAGAGCACCACCTTGTCCCGGTCGATGTGCTTCAGGGCCTCGCCCACCACGGTCTCACTGTGGTACAGGCCGTAGATGGGCGCGGTGTCGATCCACCGGATGCCCTGCTCCACAGCAGTCTGGATGGCTTTGACCGAAAGGGCATCATCGTTGTCGCCCCACCAGCTGCCGCCGCCGATGGCCCAGGTGCCCATGCCCAGAAAAGGCACTTCGATGCCGCTGCGGCCAATGTTCAGGTTTTCCATATACGTTTCCCTCCATGCCAGCAGTGTTCCCCGCAATGGGAACCATTCATACAGAGGCTGGCATCTTTTGTTGTGTTTTTTGCTTTTTATAAAAAAGAGAACTGCGGTGCGAGTCAGCTCCGCACAGCAGCTCTCCTTTTTCCAATCAGATGTTGCCGAACTCGCTCAATTCCAGCGTGTCGTTGTGGGTCTCGGCCCAGCGGACGGCCCAATCAGAGGTGAACAGCAGCAGACGGTTGCCCTTCATATCCTCCACAGCCTTGGTATCGCTGGTCAGGTCCAGGTCGCGCAGGTTGTAGGTGTCGGGGTCGTTCTTCACCCAGCGCAGCTGCTCAAAGGGCAGCTGCTGCATCCGGATCTCCACGTTGTACTCGGTGTTCAGGCGGTACTCCAGCACTTCCAGCTGCAGCACACCGACCACGCCGACCACGACCTCCTCCATGCCGCCGCCGACTTCGCGGAAGATCTGGATGGCACCCTCCTGGGCGATCTGCTCCATACCCTTCACGAACTGCTTGCGCTTCATGGTGTCCTTCTGCTCGATGCGGGCAAAATGCTCCGGTGAGAAAGTGGGGATGCCCGCAAACTCGACCTTCTTTTTGCCGGTGCACAGGGTGTCGCCGATGGAGAAGATGCCCGGGTCAAACAGACCGATGATATCGCCCGCGTAGGCCTCATCCACGATGGCTCGGTCCTGCGCCATCAGCTGGGTGCCGGTGGCAAGCTTGATGTTCTTGCCCTCCTGCACGTGGTAAGCCTCCATGCCGCGCTCGAACTTGCCGGAGCAGATGCGCATAAAGGCGATGCGGTCACGGTGGGCCTTGTTCATGTTGGCCTGGATCTTGAAGATGAAGGCCGAGAACTCGTCACGGCAGGGGTCCACCGGCTCGCCGGTCAAGCTGTCCACACGGGCCAGCGGGGTGGGGGTGAGCCGCAGGAAGTTTTCCAGGAAGGGCTCCACGCCGAAGTTGGTCAGAGCAGAGCCAAAGAACACAGGGCTCAGCTCACCGCGCAGCACCTTGTCGAGGTCAAATTCCTCGGCAGCGCCGTCCAGCAGCTCGATCTCGTCCACCAGCTGCTGGTGCAGGTAGGGGGTCAGCAGCTCGTCCAGTGCGGCATCGCCCAGTTCGGCCTCGGTCTCGTTGACCTTCTTCACGCCGTTGGCGCGGCCGTCGCTGGAGAAAGCCAGCACCTTGCGGGTATTGCGGTCGAACACGCCCTTGAACTCCTTGCCGCAGCCGATGGGCCAGTTCATGGGGTAGGTCTTGATGCCCAGGATCTCCTCGATGTTCTCCATCAGCTCAAAGGGATCGCGGGCTTCGCGGTCCATCTTGTTGATGAAGGTGAAGATGGGGATGTGACGCAGGGTGCAGACCTTGAACAGCTTGATGGTCTGGGCCTCAACGCCCTTTGCCGCATCGATGACCATGACAGCGGAGTCCGCTGCCATCAGGGTACGGTAGGTATCCTCCGAGAAGTCCTGATGGCCCGGGGTATCCAGAATGTTCACGCACTTGCCTGCATAGTTGAACTGCAGAACAGAGGAAGTGACAGAAATACCGCGCTGCTTCTCGATATCCATCCAGTCGGACACAGCGTGCTTGGCGCTCTGCTTGCCCTTGACGGAACCGGCCTGATTGATGGCTCCACCGTACAGCAGCAGCTTTTCGGTCAGGGTCGTTTTGCCGGCATCGGGGTGGCTGATGATCGCAAACGTCCGGCGGCGCTCGATCTCTTCACGATTTGTCATATATTGATTTCTCCTGAATCAGAATAGCTCTTTATTCGGTCAATCTCACGTCACATTGGTGATTCTCCGTAAACTGGCTTGCCCTCTCAGTCTGCTTCGCAGCCAGCTCTCCCAAAGGGAGAGCCGATCGTTGCTCCAGGTACAGGCCCTGCAGATCTGCAGCACTTCTCCTTCCAGATGCGTTGGCTCCCCCTTCGGGGGAGCTGGCAAAGCCGACAGGCTTTGGCTGAGAGGGCAAGGATGCCAAAATTACACACAACTTATATTTTACCAGCAATTCCACCTAGATGCAAGAGTTTTTGTTATTTTTTCAGGAGGAAGCAGGGCAAAGGGGCGGTATCGGCCCAATTGGCAAAGCCGCAGACGAGGGCGGTGCACTGTTTCAGGGGCCGGGAGCGCATCCACTGGAGGATCTCGGTCTTTTCGTCGGAGCCGATGACCTTGCCGCTGTACAGGATGGCGCTGAGCACCCCGCCGGGCCGCAGGGCCTCGAGGGCAGCTTCCAGCGCCGGGATGCTGCTTTGTGCGTGGGAGAACACCCCGTGGTCGGCACCGGGCAGCCAGCCGAAGTTGAACATCACGGCATCGACAGTGCCGGGCTGTACATATTGTAAGAGGTTGGCGTGGCTGTCGCAGTGAAGCTCTGCCGCAAAGCCCTTCCGTGCAAGGTTCTGCCGGGTGGAGGCAATGGCTTCCGGCTGGATGTCAAAGCCCAGCACCCGGCCCTCTTTGCCCACAAGGCGGCAGAGAAAAGCCGTGTCGCCCCCGTTGCCGCAGGTGGCATCGATGCAGAGCCTGGGGTCAGCCAGCCGCGCGGCGAGGAAGTCCTGCACAAGCTTCACGGCCGTCAGGTCGGGGGTGCGGCGGCGGCACAGGCCACTGCCCTCTGCCGCAAAGCCGAACTTTGCCCAGAAGGCCAGTTCCCCCGCATCGGCAGGCAGAGGAGCCGTGAACACCGTGGCGCTCTCTTTGTCATAGCCGCCCAGGCTGCGCAATACCTCTTTTAACAGGTAGGAACCGTAGCCCTTGCGCCGCCATTCCGGCACAATGGTCAGGGCAGTGATGTCCGCGCCCTGCTCCGTGGGCCGGGCCTGGCAGGTGCCAATGATGGTTTTCTCTTTATACAGGGCATAACCGCCCGGAATCTTTTCCAGTTTCATAATTTGCTCCTTTCGCGGACTTGCCCTGCTGGGCTAAACCTCTCAGTCGCGGGCGCTGCCGCGACAGCTCCCCTAGTAGGGGAGCCCTTGGCAGAAGATTCGTTTTTTCGCAATAATCGCTGACGCTCCAAAACCAATACCTGCCGCAGGGCAAACAGGAGCGAAGCGCCGACCCACGAAAACGCGACGGTATGCCAAGGCCTCTCCTACTAGGAGAGGTGGCATCGAGCAAAGCGAAGATGACGGAGAGGTTTCGCAACGCTGCCGGCTTCTGCGCTGCACCCTTAAAATACCAAGCCCCCGCGCCGCTGTCAAGGCTTCCCGCTGCGACCTTATTTCACATATTCTTCACCCGGTCAGCGATTCCTTTTCACAATTACCGGATACAATAGAAACAGTTCCAAGGAGGTGCGGCAGAAGCGCCCCCTCCGAACCATTCCCTTTGAGAAAGGAAGTAACCAGTATGGATAATGAGAACAAGTGGGAATACGATTATTCCTCTGAACATAGCCAGACCGGCGAGACCGGCTACCCCAACGTCGGCTCCTCCGGCATGAACACTGCCAACACGGCAGGTACCTACGGCGAGGCCGCACAGGCTGCCCCCCAGGCCGAGCCGAGCAGCGGCAGCGATGGCGGCGCGGTGCCGCCTCCGGAAGGCCCCCGGTATCAGGCCGCACAGGGAAGCCCCAAGCAGCCTCCCAAAAAGCGCCGCCGGAAAAACAGCAATATCGCCCGCAGTGCAGTTGCGCTGGTGCTGGCAGCAGCCATGGGCTTTGTCGGCGGCTTTGTGGGAGCCCAGGTGGGCAACACAGGCGGCAAGGTGGTCATCCAGCAGGTGGCACCTTCCTCCACGTCCAGCAGTGATTCCGGCTCTGCCTCCGCGGTGAACACCGCTTCCGGCATGACCACCGCTCAGGTCTCTGAGATGGTCAGCCCCAGCGTTGTGGTCATCACCACCGAGCAGGTGGTCTACTCCCAGTGGTCCTGGTACGGCCAGAACCAGGTGGAGAGCGGCGCAGGCAGCGGTGTCGTGATCAGCTCCGACGGCTATATTCTGACCTGTGCACACGTTGTATCCGGCGCGTCCAACATCACCGTAACCATCGGCGATACCGATTACCCCGCCACCGTGGTGGGCGAGGATGACACCAGCGATGTGGCTGTCCTCAAAATCGATGCCACTGACCTGACCCCCGCCACCGTTGGCAACAGCGACAGCCTTGCCGTGGGCGAGAGCGTGCTGGCCGTGGGCAACCCGCTGGGTGAGCTGGGCGGCACCGTGACCAGCGGCATCGTCAGCGCCCTGAACCGCAGCGTGACCATCCAGGGCACCAGCTCCACCAACACCATGTCCCTGATCCAGATGGATGCCTCTGTCAGCCCCGGCAACTCCGGCGGCGGCCTGTTCAACATGAACGGTGAGCTCATCGGTCTGGTCAACGCAAAGTCCTCCTCCAGCGATGCGGAGGGCTTGGGCTTTGCCATCCCCATCAACGATGCCATCAAGGTGGCACAGGATCTGCTGGAGAACGGCTATGTCTCCGGCCGCCCCTACATGGGCATCACCTATCTGGCTGTGACCGATGCCCAGACCGCCGCACAGCTCAACGTCACTGCCTACGGCGTTTACGTTGTGGATGTTGTGCAGGGCGGCCCCGCCGACAAGGCCGGTCTGAAGACCGGTGATCGCATCGTGAGCATCGACGGCACCGAGATCGCCCAGAAGGACGACCTTGGCACCCTGATCCAGCAGCATGCCGCCGGTGATACCCTTTCCATCACCGTGGCCCGGGAGGGCCAGATGCAGACCGTCAGCCTGACCCTGGGCGAAAAGAACGCCCAGACCCAGCAGGCACAGAAAAACTCCTGATTCTCCCCAATCTTTTTCCTGATCCATAAATCAAAAATCCCCTGACCGGCGTTGAACTGGTCAGGGGATTTTCAATTGCAGGTTGTCAAGCAACGGCAGACCGTATTTTTATACCTGTCCGAACACGGTGGCGCTCAAGGGCAGGAGAACGGTCTGGCCGGTGCAGATGCGGCTGCTGCCCCGCCACAGGCTGGAGGAGATGCCGTCGCTCAGCAGCTTCCAGCTGCCGCCGGGCAGGGTGACGACCTGCGCCGTCTCGGTGGGGTTATAGTAGACGCACAGGGCGCTCCACGCTGCGCCGTCGCCCCACTGGGCGGGGAGCCGCCAGCCCACAAGAGGCTGTTCCAGCGGGAAGAACTCGATGGCGGCAGGGCTGGCCTTGTCCAGCGCGCCCAGCCGGGGGAACGCCGCCCGCAGACCAATGAGCCCGCGGTAGTAATCCACAAGGCTGTGGAACTGTTCGGCCCGGTGCCAGTCCAGCCGGTTGAGGGCCGGGCTGGAGTGGTAGCTGTTGCCCTGCCCCTTCTTGGTGCGGGCAAACTCCTCGCCCGCCTGCCAGAAAGGCAGACCCATGCTGGTCAGGTAGATGCCCGCTGCCAGCCGGTTCTGGGCCAGCGCGGTCTTGTCCACAGCGGCAAACTCCGGGCGGGCGTAGCGCACCATCAGGAGCTTATCCCACAGGGTGAAGTTGTCGTGGGCCGAAACGTAGCTGATGATCTGCCCCGGGGCATGAGGCGGCAGCTTTTCACTGCGGCACCACGCCGCCACTGAAGCACCGATATCCCAGAAACTCCCGGGCTTGCCCTCCACATAGCCCGTCTCCCGGGCATCGAAGCAGCCGCCCTTGATGGCATCCCGGGTGTTGTCGCAAAAGATGCCGATGCGCTCGTTCAGCATATTCAGGTTGTTCTTGTTGGCCTCGTACCGGTGCAGGGCGCTGCAGCCGCCCTGCCACGGCTCACCGTACATCAGGATATCCCGCCCGCCGGGCAGCTTGTCCAGTTCAGCCCGGAGGAGGTTCATGGTCTCCACGTCATACAGGCCCATCAGGTCAAACCGGAAGCCGTCGATGTGATATTCCCGTGCCCAGTAGAGCACCGAATCAATGAGATAGCGCCGGGCCATGGGCCGCTCGGAGGCAAACTCGTTGCCGCAGCCGCTGCCGTTGGAGAGGGAACCGTCGTCGTTCTGGCGGAAGTAGTAGAGGGGCACCACCCGGTTCAACACATTGTCGGAACGATACATGTGGTTATACACCACGTCCATTACAACGCCGATGCCCGCCGCATGGAGGGCCGCGATCATCTGCTTGCACTCCCGCACCCGCACCTCGCCCCGGGTGGGGTCGGTGGAGTAGCTGCCCTCGGGCACATTGAAGTTGGTGGGGTCGTAGCCCCAGTTATACTGCCGGGTCAGGGGGCGGCTCTCGTCCACGCTGCCAAAATCGAAGATGGGCATGAGCTGGACATAGCTCACCCCCAGCCGCTTGAGGTAATTCAGGCAGGTGGGGTGGATGCCGTCGCTGCTCAGGGTCGTGCCCTGCTGGGTAAAGGCCAGGAATTTGCCCCGCCAGGCTGTGTGCACGCCGCTGGCCGGGTCCTGCGAGAAATCCCGGACGCCGACCTCCCACACGCTGCGGCGGGCCGGCGGGATCACCGGCCGCACATCCCGCTCCCAGCCTTGCGGGTCCACCCGGGCCGGGTCAAAGATCATGCTGCGTACCCCATTCACCCCGGCCGAGCGGGCGTAAGGGTCCGCTGCATTGCAGGTGCCAAACGGGGTGGTAAGGGTGAAATCGTAGTATTTCCCGTGCTGGTCGCCGGGCAGATAGATGCTCCACACGCCCTTGTCCTGCTGCTGCAGGGGCAGGGTGCCCACACAGGCCCCGCCGGTGCCCCGGCGGTACAGGTTCACTGCTGCCTGTTTTGCCGTGGGAGCCCACAGGCGCAGGTGCGTCCCGGCGGGAGTATACTCCACCCCCAGCGGGCCGTAGTATTCCGTCTGGCGGGCAAAGGCTTCGCTCTCAAACAGCGTCTTCCATTCAGCAGGTGTTCTTGGCTCCATGGCAATTCATCCTTTCGTTTGACAATAGTGTAACGAACTTTGTCCTTTATTTCAACCCTTTCCTTGCAAAACGTACCAGACTCCACTATACTGAAAGAAAAAACACTGCACGGAGGGACGTTTTATGGCATACACCGATGATTGGGAAAGTCTGATGAACGGCGTGTTCGGCCCGGGGGGCAGATTCAAGGCCGCCCCCGGCGCTTCTGCACCCAAAACAGGCGGCAGCGCCGCCCTGCCCGACCTGAACGCGGCGCTTCTGGAACAGCAGAAACGGCTGGACGAGCTGTTGAAGCAGCAGAACGCCCAGCTCAAAACCCAGAGCGATGCCACTGCCGCCGCGCTGGAAAGCAGCCGCCAGATGCTGCGGGACATGGAGGACGAAGGCCTGCTGGCCAGGGGCACCACCGACGTGAAGCCGGAGCACCTGGGCAGCTTTGAAGGCCTTGCCGCCGAGGTCAGGCAGACGGTGCTGGGGCAGGATGCTTTTGTGGACAGCGTGGTGCGGGCCATGCGCCGCCCCTTTGTGCTGGGCACCGAAGCCCCCTCCGCCCGCAACGTCATCCTGCTCACAGGCGGGGCAGGCACAGGCAGGCATTTTGCACTGGAAGAAACTGCCCGCTGCATGGCGGCCCGGGGCCTTTTGCAGAGCGACAGGATCGCCACGCTGGATCTGGCCCTTTACCCCAATTCCGGAGCCGAGAAGCTCTTCCTGCAGGACCTCTACGCCGCCCTGCACGCACCCGGGGAGATCCTTGCCTTTGAGCACTACGAGAGCTGTTATCCCGGCTTTCTGAAGACCCTGTCCGATCTGGCCGTCAAGGGCAGCGCCCCCCTGTCCAGCCGGTATCTCGTAAACAAGGAGGGCATCCTTGTGGATGCCGGCACGGCGCTGGCCCCGGGAGCCGTCAGCCGTATCGACCCCTGCGGCAAATACCTCATCTTCTACTCCCACAAGGGCCGGGAGGCACTGGCCGATAAATTCGGCGCGGCGCTGGTGTCGGGGCTGGGGGATGTCTGCGAAACGGCCTCCTACACCCGGGAGGACCTGGCCGCCCTTGCCGCGCAGCAGCTCAACGGGCTGGCTCAGAAGATCCGCACCCGGCTGGGGCTGACCCTTTCCGCCGGGGCCGACGTGCGGGACTATGTCGCGGCCCAGTGCACCGCGCAGAAGGGTGCCGCCGGGCTGGCCGAATGCTGTGACCGCATCTTCCGTGCCCTGAGCGAATACTGCCTGCGCACGGACAAGACCCTGTCCGGCACGGCGGCCCTGACCGCCCGCCCGGAAGGGCTGCTGTTCCGGCTGAACGATGGCCCGGAGGAACCTCTCTTTGACCTGCTGCCTGCCGCCTACACCGGCGCACTGGATGCCATCCGGGCCGAGATCAACGAACTGGTGGGCCTTGCTCCCGTGAAAGAGTATGTGTTCGGTCTGGCCGACAACCTGCAGGTGCAGCAGCGCCGGGCCGCTGCCGGGCTAAAAACGGCCAGCCTGTCCATGCACATGATCTTCACGGGCAACCCCGGCACCGGCAAGACCACCATTGCCCGGCTGGTGGCGAAATACCTGAAAGCCATCGGTGCCCTCAAGGGCGGGCAGCTGGTGGAGGTGACCCGTGCCGACCTGGTGGGCCGCTACACCGGCCACACCGCCCCCCTGACCAACAGCGTCATCGAGAGCGCTCTGGGCGGTGTGCTCTTCATTGACGAGGCATACAGCCTTTACCGCGGTGAACAGGACAGCTTCGGGCTGGAAGCCATCGACACCCTTGTAAAGGGAATGGAGGATCACCGGGACGAGCTGGTGGTCATTCTGGCCGGGTATACCCGGGAGATGGAGATCTTCCTCACCGCCAACAGCGGCCTTGCCAGCCGTTTCCCCAACAAGATCGAGTTCCCGGACTACACCGCTGAGGAACTGCTGCAGATCACCCAGGTCCTTGCCAAAAACAAGGGCTACACCCTGGCCGAAGCCTGCACCGAACCCCTGCTGGGCTATTATGCCCGCTGGCAGGAATCCGATGCCCGCACCGCCGGCAATGGCCGCCTTGCCCGCAACACACTGGAAAAGGCCATCTTCCACCAGAGCCGCCGCCTTGTCGCCGAGCCCGCCGCCGAACTGGACCTCCTCCTGCCCAGCGATCTGGAACTGAAAGAACCGGAAGAATAAAACGGAGAAAGGAGTTTCTGATGAATACCAAAAACCTGCACCAGATTTTCGCAAACTATATTGACCGTTTTGAAGAGCTGAACGACCCGGAGCACAATGAAACATTCAAATGGTGGGCAGCAAAACAATTCCGGAAGCAAATGGATGCTGCCTTCAAACAGTCTGGACATAATTTTGCAGTAGCCTTAGATCATATCAAGGGTCACAAAAAAGAGGAACGTGTTATAGAAACAATCATTGATGGGAAGATGCAGCCTTTTGGCGGATTGGTAAAAATTTCCCAGCAGAACGAAGAAGCAGCTAATTCTGTCAAGCGGCTGTTTCAGGATTTGTTCAAGGATGACTGCGGTGATTTGGAAAAGCGAGAAGAAAAAATCGCAGCATTTCTTGAGGACAGTGAAAAACTACGGCTGAAATATTTTCCGAACTATTACAGCTATAAACAGACGGCTCGTTCCGTTGCCGGATATCTGTTTCTCTATGAACCGGATAAATACTATATGTACAAAGCAAATGAGGCAAAGCTTTTTGCGGATTGCGTGGAGTACTATGGCGATTGGGGCACTGGCGACCAAATTAAACTGAAAGAATATTACCGGATGTGCGATGAACTTGTTGCAGAGATTAAGAACTGCAAAGAATTGATGTCCACGGATAAGAGCCGTTTTGATGGTCATTTCCAGTATATTCGTGATAATCTTGCTAATGATGAAGCAAAACACATACTTGCATATGATATCATCTATTGCACATCTGTGTATAACTTGTACAAAGGACTCACATTCAAAAATATCACATTCAAAGAGAAAAAACTATATCAGGAGCGTTTGAACAAGGCACTGGCACTGCAAGAAGAATATCAGAAAGCGGAAGAAGAGTATACTCTGCTGGATCAGGCAGTACAGCACTATGACGCAGTCTTTGTGCCCGGTACTGCTGTGGCAAATCTCAAGTATGGCCCTGGCAGAATCGTTGCCCGGAGGGACGCGGTTCTTGATGTTCAGTTTGAATCGCAACCGGATTTAATCAAATATGACTTCTGGCAAACTGTTACTGGGCATTATCTTAAATTTGAAGATTCGCTGGACAAAGAAACTGCTCAGCAATATGAGGATATTTTCCGCCGACATGACGGTATCAGCAGTGGACTGGTACGCCTTCAGAAAGAGCTTGAAGGATATCAGGACGTACTGGAATAATTAAAAGCAAGCTATACACACAAAAAGGTGCTGCCCCGTCAGATCAACCTGCGGGGCAGCACCTTTTTGTGTGTATGATTTTTTACTGATTTGCCTTTGCAATTCTGCTGCTCAGGTCAAACAGCCCCTGCCGCACTTCGGGCGGGGCAACCACTTCTATCTTGCCGCCAAAGCCGCAGACCCAGCCGTAGAACTGGTCGCTGACGCAGATGGGAACATCGAAGTGGAAAGACCCATCCTCTTCCGGCAGAAACACGGGCGTAGTGCCGAAGCGCTCCCGCATGGCACCTTCCAGATCCGCGGTGCACCGCAGGGTAACGCGATGCTCCGGCCCGCCGTACATTCCAAAGTGCTTGCGCAGATAGGCAGGCAGGTCAAGATCCGCAAACTGCTCCTGACCGCGCCGGGGCACATCCAGCACCCGGACCCCGCTCATCTTGTCCACCCGATAATGGCGGATGCCCTTTTCATCGGCAAAGGCAATGAGGTAGTAGCACCCGTTCTCCCAGGCCAGCTGCCACGGGCTGACGATCCTTTTCTCTTTCTCGCGGCTCTCGGCTTTTCTGTAGAGGAACTCCACCATTTTACCGTTGTTGATGGCCTCGTGCAGGGCATCGATGCTGTACAGCAGGCTCTTGCTGTCGGTCTTGGGGCGGCCCTCCACATAGACCTGACGCTGCAGCTGGCTGCCCTCATAGTTGGAGCAGAGCTTTTCCAGCTTGTGGATCAGCCGCCTGCTCGTGGTGCCGGATACCACCCGGCTTGCCTGCACGGCATCCACCAGCAGCTTGAGCTCCGCCAGATCAAAGGTGCGGCTGGCAAGGAAATACCCGCCGCCCCGGCCCCGGCGCAGCTTGATGTCATAGCCCAGCGCGCCCAGTGCCTCAATATCGCTGTACACGCTTTTGCGCTCACAGCGGATGCCCTGCGCCTCCAGCAGCTCCACCAGCTGCGGCACGTTCAGCAGGTGGTTTTCATCGGTCTGCTGCTCAAAAATGCGCAATAGCGCCAGCAGCTTGGATTTCTGGCCTTCCTGTTTGGGCATTCGGTACACCTCATTTTTTCGTGTTGTGCCAAACCTCTCAGTCTCGCTTCCAGCTCCCCAGCAGGGGAGCTGGAAAAAAACAGCAGTGCTGTGTGCTGAAAAGGTTACGGCGCTTTCTTATCAAACGCCGCGCGGCGCTGGGTGGACAGGCGGAACATCTCCTCCAGCTTTTCCCGGTCATCGGCCACAAGGGCGTTGCGCATCTCGTTCAACGCCCCGCTGAACTGGTCGATCTCGGAGATGAGGTTTTCCTTGTTCCAGAGGAACAGCTCCGCCCACATCTTATCGTTGATGCGTGCAATGCGGGTCAGGTCCCGGAAGGAATCGCCGGTGTACTCGCACAGCGAGGTATTGTCGTTGGCGCACATCAGGCTGACGGCGATGGCATGGCAGAGCTGGCTGACATAGCCGATCATCCTGTCATGCTCCTGCACGGTCAGGGTGCAGATATGCTTGAAGCCCAGCACTTCGGCCAGCTCCCTGGCCCACTGAATGGCCTCCGGGGTGTTCTTTTCCGTGGGGGTCACAATGAAGTTGGCCGGGGCAAAATTCACCTCAGCGGCGTGCTCCACGCTGGAGGTCTCACGGCCCGCCATGGGGTGGCTGGCAATGAACTCCACGCCCGGCCTGCACATGGCCTGAATGGGCTCCACCAGACCGGTCTTTACGCCCGACACATCGGTAAAGATGCAGCCCTCCTTCAGCAGGTGGCCGTAGGTCCGGAACCACTCGAGCAGGGCCGTGGGGTACAAGCCAAAGATGATATGGTCGGCCTGACATACCAGATCCTCAAAATCGTGGGTCTTGCCGCTGGCGATATAGCCGTGGTCGAGGGCATACTGCAGATGGCCTTCGCTGCGGTTGATGCCGTCCACATGGAACCCGGCCCTGCTCAGCTCCAAGGCGTACTTGCCGCCCAGCAGGCCCAGACCCACAATGAGATAACGCTTTGATTTATCCAACATGTTCCACCTCCGCGCCCAAAGGCCTGATGGCTTCCAGAAAATCCGGCCAGCTCTTGGCAACGGCCTCGGCCCCGCTGATGGGCAGGGCCAGCCCGGCGGCCAGCGCCAGCACCGCAAGGCTCATCACCACGCGGTGGTCGTTGTGGCCGGAAAGCGGCTGCTCCGGGGCATGGAGCGCTCCGGCACAGCCATGGATGGTAATGGTGCCGCCCTCGCTCTCCAGCTGCCCGCCGCAGGCTCGCAGCTCGGTCTCCATGGCCTCGATGCGGTCACTCTCCTTGATGCGGAGACGTTCGGCGTTGCGGATGACTGTAGTGCCCTCACACAGCAGGCCCAGCACCATCAGCACGGGGCCCAGGTCGGGGCAGTCGGCAAGGTCGATGTTCGTTCCGTGGAGCGGGGCCTTTTCAAACACCACGCCCTGCCCGGTGCGGGTGAATCTTGCACCGCATCGCCGGAGGATCTCCAGAATGGCCGCATCGCCCTGCAAGGTCTCCTCAGACAGGCCGGTGATGGCCACACCGCCGGTCACAGCGCCCAGCACGGCAGGAAAAGCCGCCTGGCTGTAATCGCCCTCCACGGTGTAATCACCGGGAAGATAGTGCTGCCCGCCGGGAATTTCCAGCGTATTTTCATCCAGCCAGCGGCTCTCCACGCCAAAGGCGTGCTGCACCGCGCGGGTCATATCGATGTAGCTCCGGCTCTCCACAGGCGGGATGAGGTGCAGGGTGCTGGTGCCGCCCAGCAGGGGCAGGGCAAACAGCAGCCCGCTGATGAACTGGCTGGACACGTTGCCCGCCAGCTCGTATTCGCCCGGGGTCAGGGCACCTTCCACAGTCAGGCGGTCCGCGCCCTGCTCAAAACGCAGGCCCTGCTGCTGATACAGCGTTTTGTAGACCGACTGGGGCCGCTCCATCAGCCGCCCACGGCCTGTAAAAGTCACTTCCTGCCCGGTCAGGCTGGCCAGTGGGATGAGGAAGCGCAGGGTACTGCCGCTCTCACAGCAGTCCACGGGGGCATCAACCGGCAGAAAGCGGCCCAGCCCCTCCACCACCGCGTCGTTTTCCCCGGTGGTAACACGGGCGCACAGTCGGCCCGCCGCGCCCAGCGTGGCGGAGATATCCTTGCTGAAAGCAAGATGATGGAGATGGGAGGTTCCCTTTGCCAGCGCCGCGCAGAGCACCGCCCGGTGAGCCATGCTTTTGCTGGGCGGCGCGGCGATGTTGCCGCCCACCGTCCGGCTTGATTTTATCGTAATGTTCATCGTGTTACTTTACCTGGCTCGCCCTCTCCGTCAGCGCTTTGCGCTGCCACCTCTCCCAAAGGGCGAGGCCTTGGCAGTCCACCGCAAGGTCTGTGGTTTCGCCAGAGGCTCTCCCTTTGGGAGAGCTGGCAAAGCCGTCAGGCTTTGACTGAGAGGGTGAGGCCGTTCATCGTGTTACATATCCCGGCCAATGGCCCATGCGACCTGACGGCACTTTGCCATGGCCTGTGCAAAGGCATCCGGGGTCAGGCACTGTGCGCCATCGCTCCATGCGTGGCGGGGATCATAGTGGACTTCCACCTCCAGACCGTCGGCACCGGCGGCCACAGCGGCGATCATCATCGGCTCAACCAGATTGGCCTTGCCGGTGGCGTGGCTGGGGTCCACGATGATGGGCAGATGGGTCTTTTCGTGGATGATGGGCACAGCGGAGAGGTCGAGGGTGTTGCGGGTGTACTTCTCAAAGGTGCGGATGCCCCGCTCGCAGAGAATGACCTGCTCGTTGCCGCCGGCCATGATATACTCTGCGGACATGATCCACTCCTCGATGGTGTTGCACAGGCCGCGCTTGAGCAGGACAGGCTTGTGCATCTTACCCACGGCCTTGAGCAGCTGGAAATTCTGCATGTTGCGGGCACCGATCTGCACCACGTCCACATATTCCTCAAACTCCGGGATCCGGTCCTCGCTCATCAGCTCGGAGACGATGGGCATTCCGGTGGCCTCCCGGGCCTTGACCATATCGAGGATGCCCTCGGTCTCCAGACCCTGGAAGGAGTAGGGAGAAGTGCGGGGCTTATAAGCGCCGCCGCGGAACAGGCTTGCACCGCCTGCCTTTACGCCGTTGGCAATGCGCAGTGCCTGCTCCTCGCCCTCGATGCTGCAGGGGCCTGCCATCACGGCGATCTTCTCGCCCCTGCCGATCTTCACACCGCCGCAGTCGATGATGGAATCGGCGGGGTGGAACAGGCGGTTGGCCCGCTTATAGGGGGCGGACACGCGGGTGACGTTGTCGATCCAGGGGTTGGCCAGCACGTCGCGCTCATCGATCTTGGTGGTATCGCCCACCAGACCGAACACATTGTAATCCTTGCCGGTGATCAGGGTCACATCCAGGCCCTGCTTCTCGAATTTGTCTACGATCTTTTCCAGCTCTTCCTTGGGGGTGCCTTTTTTGGTCGAAATGATCATCTCTTTTGATTCCTTTCCCTTTTCTGAACCTCTCAGTCTCGCTTCGCTCGACAGCTCCCCTAATAGGGGAGCCCTTGGCAAAACCGGGAACTTCTCCTGAATGCCAAGGCCTCTCCTACTAGGAGAGGTGGCAATGCGTCAGCATTGACGGAGAGGTTGTTCATTTACTGCACCAGGTGCGTCTGCGCGCCGCCATCCAGCCGGAGCAGCTGCACAAGGTAGGCGCAGGCATGGAGATATCCGCTGACCCCCTCGCCTGCAAAGCGGCCCTGACAGCCAAAGGAGACCACATCCACGCTGCGGAAGGGCTCCTTGCCGCTGGGGTCGGCCAGCATCACTTCCACGGCGGGCACGCCGCACACCTGCAGCGCTTCCAGAATGGCCACGCTGTAATAGGCGTAGCCGCCCGGGTTGAGGACGATGCCATCGGCCCGGCCTGCCGCCGACTGGATCTCATCGATGAGGTCACCCTCGTGGTTGGACTGAAAAAAGTCCACCTGAACATCCATCTGGGCACAGCCCGCCTCGATATAATCCAGCAGTGTATTAAAATCGATCTGCCCCTCCATGCCCGGCTCCGTGAACTGGGTCAGGTTGAGGTTGGGACCGTTAATGACTAAAAATTTCATCCAGCGCCTCCATTGCCGCCGTCACGGCATCCGCAGGGGTGGTCTTGTTGGGGATCACAGCATCCGCTGCCGCCAGATAGAGCGGGCGGCGCTGGGCTTCCATGGTTTTCAGGGCCTCGGGGCTGGTGGAAAGGGGCCTTCCGCCGCCCACCAGCAGATCTTCCAGCGGCCGGTCGATAAAGAGCACGATGCCGTTGGCGTGGAGCGCCCGGAGGTTTGCCGGGTCTTTGACCACGCCGCCGCCGCAGGAGATGACCTGCCGGTTCTCCCTGGCAAAGCGGGCGGTCTGCGCGGCCTCCAGCTTCCGGAAGCCTGCCTCCCCCTCAGCGGCAAAGATGTCCGGGATGCTCCGGCCGTCGGCCTTGACGATCTCCTCGTCCAGATCCACGAACCGCTTGCCCAGCCGTTCCGCCAGAGCGCGGCCCAGGGTGGATTTGCCCGAGGAGGGCATCCCGATGAGGGCAATGTTCAGCTGTTCCCGCCGCAGTTCGCTGGTCACACGGGCGATCTCGGCACCGGCATCCTCAAACTTGCGGTCGAGGAAAAATTCTGCCGCGTACACTGCCTGCGCCACCAGCATTTCCAGGCCGCCGACGGCAACGGGCACCCCCAGCTCCTCGGCCCGGAGGATGAGCTCGGTCTTATCGGGATTATAGATGACATCGATCACGGCTTCCAGCCCGGGCATGGAGGTGATATCCAGGGCGCTCACGCCCACATTGGGGTACATGCCCACCGGCGTGGTGTTGATGATGATCTGCGCCCCGGTGGTCAGGGCCTGCGCATAAGTCAGCTCTCCCTTTTCGGGGTCGGGATGGCGGCTGACGGTATAGATCTGTTTCGCGCCCCGGTCATGGGCCACCGCCCATGTGGTGTTGTGGGTGCCGCCGGTGCCCAGAATGAGCACGGTCCTGTCCTTGAACTTCACCCCGTGTGCATCGCACAGATAGGAGAAGCCGGGGTAATCGGTGTTGTAGCCGTAGAGCAGGCCGTTCCTGTTGACGATGGTGTTCACGGCGTTGATGGCCTTGGCGTGGGGGTCGATGTAGGAGCAGTACTCCATGACCACCAGCTTATAGGGGATGGTGACATTGATGGCCCTGAACTGCCGCCGGGTCATAAAGGCCCGGACTTCCTCTTCCGTGGGCAGGGGGCACAGGTCGTACCGGTAGCCGCAGAGCATCTCGTGGATGACCTTGGAGTAGGAGTGGCCTAGCCGCCCGCCGATGAGTCCGTATTCCATTTACAGCACCTCCTTGCGGTAGCCGGTGGGGTCCTCCATCCAGGCCATGCCGTATTTTGCGGTGAGCAGGTCGCCCACGGCCAGCGCGGCGGCGCAGGTCTGCACAATGGCAGCCCGGGGCACGATGCAGGGGTCGTGGCGGCCCTGAATGGACAGCTCCGCGTCCTTCTTTGCGATATAATCCACCGTGTCCTGCGTTTTGTAGATGCTGGGGGTAGGCTTGACCGCCGTGCGGAACACCACGGGCATCCCGTTGGAGATGCCGCCGTTCAGGCCCGCATTGTGGTTGGTGGCGGTGACGATGCGCTCCCCCTGCATCCGGAAGGCATCGTTGGCCTCCGAGCCCTTCTGGTCCGCAAAGCCGAAGCCGGAACCGAACTCGATGCCCTTGACCGCCGGGATGGAGAAGGCCAGGTGAGCGAGCTTGCTCTCCACGCTGTCGAAATAGGGCTCGCCCACGCCTGCAGGCAGGCCCAGAATGGCGGTCTCCAGCACGCCGCCCACGCTGTCGCCCTCGGCACCGGCGGCACGGATGGCAGCTTTCATGGGTTCCTCCACACTGCCGTCCAGCAGGGCAAAGCCCTCGGACTTGTTCAGCAGTGCCTCGGCCTGCGCCGCCAGCGCGGCGGGATCATCCAGCGCAAAGGGGGCATCGCTGATCCCGGCACACCGCCCGATGTGAGTCACGATCTCGATTCCGGCCCGGTTCAGGGCTCCCAGCACCAGAGCGCCGCCTGCCACCAGCGCGGCGGTGACGCGGCCCGAAAAGTGGCCGCCGCCCCGGGCATCCTGATAGCCGTGGTACTTGGCGTAGGCGGTGTAATCCGCGTGGCCGGGCCGCAGCAGGTCAGCCGTTTTGGCATAGTCGCCGCTGCGGGTGTTCTGGTTTTCGATCATAAGGGCAATGGCGGTGCCGGTGGTGCGGCTGTTGACCACGCCGGACAAAAACTGCACCGCATCCCCCTCCACACGGGGGGTGGAAAGGCCGTCGCCCCGGGCACGGCGCTTGTCCATGCAGGCAGCAAGAAAGGCTTCGTCCACAGGCACGCCCGCCGCCATGCCGTCCAGCACCGCGCCGACAGCCCTGCCGTGGCTCTCGCCAAAAATGGTCAGCGAAAGGTCGCTGCCAAAGGTGTTTTTCATGGCTTACTCCTCCACACCCAGCAGGGGGCGCAGGCCCTCCACGGGGATGGTCTCGGCCCGCCAGCAGCCCAGACCAGGCACCTTGATCACCGTGATCTGGCCGCCCTGGGCCTTTTTATCGTGCAGCATCTCGGCCAGCACCTTTTCCTTGTTATAGGTGGTGCGGGTGGGCAGGCCGATGCGGCGGTAGACCGCTCGCACCCGCTTCTGCAGCGCCTTGGATTCGATCATGGGCAGCATCCCCAGCGCCACGCACTCGCCGTGGAACAGGCCCACGGTGCGGCGGCCCTTGATGCCCTTGACGGCCTCGATGCCGTGGCCGATGGTGTGGCCGAAGTTCAGGGCCTTGCGCATCCCGCGCTCGGTCTCATCCTGCTCCACAACGTTCTTCTTGAACCGCAGGCTGCGGTAGATGATCTCGCTGATCTGGGTGTCGATGTCGCCCTTTTCAAAGATGGCGAACAGCTCGGGGTCCGCCAGCAGGCCTGCCTTGACCGCCTCCGCCAGACCGTTGATGTAGTGGCGGCGGGGCAGGGTGGAAAGGGTGGCCGGGTCCACGATGACCAGCTTGGGCTGCCAGAACGCGCCCACGATATTTTTGGTATCGCCCAGATCCACAGCGGTCTTGCCGCCGATGGAGGAATCGATCATGGAAAGGGTAGTGGTGGGGCAGTTGATAAAATCGATGCCCCGCATGTAGATGGCAGCGGCAAATCCGGCCAGATCACCGACCACGCCGCCGCCCATGGCCACCACCAGGTCGCCGCGGCCCATGTTGAACTCCAGCATCTGCCGAAGCACCGTTTCCAGGATCTTGAAGCTCTTGCTGGCCTCACCCTGCGGCACCGTGATGATGGTGGATTCCCGGCACTGGTCGGCCACGCGCTGGGCATACTCGGCAGGCACGCCGCTGTCGGTAACAACGGCCACCTTGCGGTCCAGCCGGGCAAACTGGTACAGGTTTTCCAGTGCACCGTTTTTCAGGATGATATCATAACTGCGCTCGCCCAGATTCATGGTGAGCTTTGTCCCAATGAAATCGCTCATTTCGTATACACTCCTAACAGCCGTACCGTGCGGCAGACATGATTCAGCTCGCGCAGCAGCGCGGCGGTCTTTTCGGCGGCGGGGTCTCCCACCAGCTCGACATAAAAATAATAATCAAAGGGGACGTGGGGCAGCGGGCGGCTCTTGATGGACTCCATATCGTAGCCGCTGGCACCGATGACCTGAATGACCTCGGCCAGCTTGCCGGGCTTGTTGTCCAGCGTGAACAGCAGCGAGAACCGGTTGCCCGCCGTGGGCTTTTCGCGGCTGAGGACGATGAAGCGGGTGGTGTTGTCGCCGTCGGTGTTGATGCTGGGCACCAGCACCTCCAGCCCGTACAGGGCGGCCGTTTCCACGCTGGCAATGGCCGCCTTGGTCCGGTCGCCGCTCTCCGCCACGAACTTTGCCGCCATGGCCGTGTTGGGCATGGCCGTGGCGGGCAGGCCGAACTGCTTCAGGAAGGTCTCGCTCTGGGCAATGGCCTGCTGGTGGCTGTACACACGGGTCAGGTCGGAAAGCTGGGTACCGGGCAGCACCAGCAGGTTCTGGGAGATGGGCAGGTCGTAGACATCCACCACCCACAGACCGGGGTGGTTATAGCACAGGTCCAGCACCGCCGACACATCCCCTGCGTGGCTGTTCTCAAAGGGCACCACGCCGTGGGCGGCATCGCCCTTTTCCACGGCATCGAACACCTCATCCCAGGTGGGGCAGCTCACAGCCTCGGCATGGGGAAAGAGCGCCCGGAGCGCGATGTGGGCAAAAGCACCTTCCACGCCCTGATAGGCGGCGCGGTTGCGGCCCAGCACCTCGGCCTCGTACTGCTTGGCCACGTCCATCATGTTCTGCACATGGTCCCGGTAATAGGGGCGCAGGGCCGGGTCCCCGATCCGCGCTTCGGCCTTGTCCAGCACCACCTTTTCGCGGGCGGCATCAAAGATGGGCAGGCCGTGGGCCTTTTTGTATTCCGCCACGCTGAGCACCGCCTTCATCCGCCGCTCAAACAGGGCAGCCAGCTGGGCATCCACCGTGTCGATCTCCCGGCGGGCCTGTTCCAGTGCGTCCATCATTCCACATCCTTTGCATTTCGTGATACTGGATTAGTATACCATAACTCGGACACGGAAACAACAAAGGGCGCAGGGTTTCAGGGTGGATAACTTTTCAACTAGCACCTGTAAGAGGCGAATAGAATTGAAGAGGTGCCGCCCATGGCAGCACCTCTTCAGCGTTTCAGATCTTCCCGGCTCCGCGCCATTCCATAGTATCTCCCATAGGGGTTTTCCAGCTCAGCGGCACGGGGCGGAACAGGCGCGGCCGGCGGTTCCGGCGCGGGGGCCGGGCGGCGAGGCGCGCCTTTTTCCCGGCGCAGGATACGGAACCGCATCGGCTCACCCCTCCGCTTCCACGGTGGAGACTGCCCCGGCGGTCAGTGCCTGCCAAAGCTCCTCGCCGCCCGCAAGGTTCTCCTCAGTGCCGGTGTTCCAGGCCCCGCGCATCCCGACGTAGAAATCCGCGAGATAGGTCTGGCTGTCGCCGCCCTGGGCGTGGGTGGTGTCGGCCCGGTACTCGCCCAGGTCAAGCCCGGCCAGCACCGGGCAGTCCGTCCAGCGGTAGACCATGTTCCACCAGTCGCTGTCGCTTCCGGCCTCGGGCAGGGTGCCGTCCAGATACCGCAGGGAGCCGGTGCTCTCCTGAAAGCCCGCCGGGTCATACAGCAGGAACACCGAGCTCAGGCCGCCCGCCACATCCGTGGCCAGCTTGGTGGTGCCCGCCATGGTCAGGTAGGCATCGCTCTCGGTCTGGGTGTCCCCGGCAGAATAATCCAGCGTGTAGACATTCAGGGTCACGACCGTTTTACCGTCGCCGTTCAGGTCCTCGCCATACCGGGCCAGCTGCTCCTGCAGGGCGGTCACGGTATCATCCGGCAGGTAGCAGGGGGCCACCACCGCCACATTATAATCGGGCTTGGTGGTAAAGAAATACTGCCCGATGAAGCTGTAAGCCACAAAGGCCGCTGCAATGCCGATCAGGAGGACCCACTTGAGGTTATAATCCCACCAGTTGGCCCAGCGCTCTTTGCGGGTATACTGTTTTTCCGCCCGCGGGGCAAGGTCTGCGGGGTCGATGTCCCGCTCGTAACGATAGCTTGCCATAGTTCTCCTTACAGTTGGGCCAGAATGGTCTGGCGCACGGCATCGGGCAGCTGCTTCTGTTCAGCCTTGCTCATACCTGCGGTCTGGATTGCGGGCAGGATGCGCACCCGGATATCGCCGGGTGTGGCCCGCAGGCCGTGGCCCTCAAACAGGCCCCGCGCACCGGAGATGGCCACCGGCACCACGGGCACCCCCGTCTTGATGGCAATGCGGAATGCACCGGCCTTGAACTCGCCCGCGCCGCCCTCTTCGCCCTTGTAGCGGGTGCCCTCAGGGAAGATGACGAAGCTCCGGCCGCTCTCCACGATGGCAGTGGCATCGTTCAGGGCCTTGACGGAAGCGCGGATGTCATCCCGCTTGACGAACACACAGCCCAGCAGCTTCATCCAGCGGTTGAGCAGGGGGATCTTTTCCAGCTCCTCCTTTGCCAGAATGCCGTGGGGCGCGTCCAGCGCGGTCAGCAGGATGGGGATATCATAGTAGCTGCGGTGGTTGCCCACGAACACGCAGGGCCCCGCCGGGATATTCTTCTGCCCTTCCACCGTCATCCGGGCCCCCGTAACACGCAGGATGCCCCGGCTCCAGCGGGGGATGTTGGCCTTGACGATCCGCTCCACCGTGTCCAGATCCCCGGCAGCCAGGGCACGCTCAGCCCGGCGCAGGGTGGCATAGTGCACGATCATATAGCCAAACAGATAAACGAATAACGCAATGGTGCGTAAAATGCTCAAATTCCTTTCCTCCTTCCGGCCCAAAAGGCCAGTATCATTGTAACATACTTTGGAGCAAAATGGGAGAGAACACACTTTTTTTACAAATACGTGCTTTTTAGCTTGCAAAATCCACAAAATCCGGGTATATTTATAAGCAGAAAGGTAGCACAATGGCATTGCTGCCCATTACAAAAGAGAGGTATTCCGGAACAAATGGGTTTATTTCCTTCTTCTAAAGATTTCAAGGACGGGCCGGGCGTTGAAAAGGACACGCCCCGCAAAACGGGCGTAGGCCGCTTTTTTGAGCTGGTGGGCCGCGATATGAGCAGCATGTTCCTTGCAAACCTGCTCACCTGCATCGGCTTTCTGCCGGTGATCTGCCTGGTGTACATCGGCTTCCTGATGAACAACCTGACCGTGATGATCGTCAGCGCCATTGCGGGCGGCATCCTTGCAGGCCCCGCGCTGGCCGGCATGTATGATACGGTGCTGCGCGCCCTGCGTGACGAGGCCGGTTACTGGTGGACGACTTACCGCCGGGCCTTCCGGCAGAACTTCAAGGCCAGCATCCTGCCCGGCATCCTGTACTGCGTGGTCGTCACGGTGCAGATCTTCCTGGTCTATTTCTGCTTCAACATGCTGTACCACGGCACCAATGTGGGCGTTCCCATGTGGGTGGCCACGGTGCTGAACCTTGTGCTGTTCCACATGCTGTTTTCCTACATGTGGCCCCAGATCGTGCTGCTGGATCAGCCCCTGCGCCTGACGCTGAAAAACAGCCTGAACTGCATGATTGCGTTCCTGCCCCATGCGCTGGCCGCGGCGCTGGTCACCATCCTGTTCTGGGGTCTGGTGATTCTGTGCATGCCGCTGGGCCTGCTGCTGATGCTGGTGTTCGGCTTCTGGTTCCAGTGCGAGATCTGCTGCCAGATCGTCTACGGCGACCTGAACCGGGTGTTCCACATTGAGGAGAGCATCCAGAAACTCCACGATGCCCAGCTGGAGAAGGAGCTGCGCGCCGAGCGCGGCCAGGATACCCCCGAAGAATAACACTGCGCCGTCCACAGCGCGCAAAGGAGAGAAGTGCGGATGGAACAACGGAACAATCTGGTGCTGCACGGCACCGAGACCTTCTCCCGGGGCGCACTGGACAATGTGGCGCTGGAAAGCGGCGCGGTGGTGCTGGATTCCTCCGCCGGCCGCTACCTGCCCTACGGCAGCTATACCACCCCGGAGTTCGCCATGCCGGCCTTCTGCAACCTGAATGTCAGCTGGAATGCCAGCGCCCCCCACAACACCATGGTCGAGGTGCGCTGCCGGGTCTATGCCGGGAACACCTGGACCGGCTGGCTCAGCTTTGGCAAGTGGGCACCGGATTACCCCCGCTGCAGCATCAAAGCCCAGAGCGAGGACGGGCTGGTGTTCCTGATGGGGGACACCGTCACCGTTGCCACACCGGGCGGCGGCACCGGCATCCAGCTGCAGGTGAACCTTTCCACCAACGATGACAAGGCCACCCCGGCTGTCCGGCTGCTGGCCGCCGCCGCACGCCCCCTTGCCTGGGAGAAGCACAACGGCCACCCGCTGAACCGGCGGCTCTACCTGCCGGAATATTGTCTGAGCGCCCACGACCCCAGCTTTGGCCGGGAGATGGACCTGCCCCTTGTGATGGCGGCCCTGATGAACCGCTACGGCGAGGATATCCTGCCTGAGGAAGTGGCCTACGCCATGGAGGACAAAGCCACCAGCTCCACCGGCAACGCCGCCTTTGCGGCTGCGGCGGCGGGCTGCTGCGGCTACCCCTGCTGGCAGGCCTGGATGGATCTGGCCGACCTGCGCGCCCAGATCCACGATGACTGCTCCATCGCAGTCCGGGTGGAGCGCCGTATCCGGGGCCAGCGGGACCCCGTGGGGGTCTGGATGGGCCTGCGGGGCTTCGGGCACGATGATGCCGTTCTGGCGGATTTCGTGCTGCTGAACGACCCCACTGCCGACAGCGACGGTGCCGTGAACTGCACCATGGCGCTGTCGGATTTTATGCGATACTTCACGGGCCGGGCCATTGCCCTGCGGCCCAAGCAGCGGGAAGTGGCTGCTGACCTGCCCAACCGGGTGCGGTGCGACCTGACCCGCGCCGAGGATGGCAGCTATTTCTTTGAACAGCGGGGCCAGCAGGACCCGCTGCCGGAGGATTTTTCCGGCTGGGCGGCTTATGCCGTCCACGATGGCGTGGCCCACGCCACCACTGCCCACCGCACCTTCCGCCGGATGGAGCGCACGCCCGAGGGCGGGCTGCTCTTCCCGCCCGAACAGCTGGCCGCAGGCGGCCGCTGCAGCGTGTACGCGGTGGACCAGACCGGGCGGATGCGGGTGGCGGAAGTCCGTCTCCCCGCGCCCCCCAAGCCCGCGGCAGAGCCTGCCGCACCCCAACAGGACCCAAGCACCGTGCAGCCCGGCCTCTGAGCCGGCAGCGCAAAGCGCTTTTCGGGATAGAAACCACAACATAGGGAGGAACACATTATGGCAAAAACGATCATCACCATTGGACGTGAGTACTGCACCGGCGGCAACTACATCGCAGAGGATGTTGCAAACGCACTGGGCATCAAGCTCTACGACAAGGAGCTGATCACCATGGCCGCAAAGCACTCCGGCCTCTCGGAGGAAGCCGTAGCCGCCAGCGAAAAACGCCGCACCCACAGCCTGCTGTACAGCCTGTATACCATGGGCAACGAGCTCCCGCTGGGTGATCAGGTGTTCATCCTGCAGAGCCGCATCATCAAACAGCTGGCTGAGGAAGGCCCCTGCGTCATTCTGGGCCGCTGCGGTGACTATGTGCTGCGGGAGCGCAAGGATGTGCTGCGCGTGTTCATCTACGCACCGGTGGAATGGCGGCGTGAGCTGGCCAAGACCGACCCGTTGGTCAAAGCACACGACGAGAAGGGCATCAAGGAAGAGATCGAAAAGACCGACCGCAACCGTGCTGCCTACTACAACTACTACACCCAGAACCGCTGGGGCGATGCCCACAACTATGATCTGGCCATCAACGCCGCCCTGGGCCGCGAGACCTGCGTCAAGATGATCCTGGACGCTGTCGCCGCCAAGGAAAAGACCATGGCTGAGTGATCCCCGCCGGGCCGGACGGCCCAAAAAACAATGCTGCTTCGTGGGTAGGGTGCTTTTGTGCTCTGCCCACGTTTTGGGCAACGGCAACGCCCTCCTGTTCAAGCATAAACCCTCGTCTATCATTCAACGTCAAAAGGAGAAATCGTGGAAAACAAACAGCTCAATCTTTCCGAACCCGAAAACATCATGGGCACCATGGATGTCAACCCGCTGCTGATCAAGCTCAGCATCCCGATGATGATCTCCATGCTGGTGCAGGCACTGTACAACGTGGTGGACTCGATCTTTGTCGCCCGTGTCAGTGAGAACGCTCTGACCGCCGTCTCTCTGGCCTTTTCGCTGCAGAACATGATGTTCGCCGTGGGCATCGGCACCGGCGTGGGTGTCAACGCCCTGCTCTCCAAGAGCCTGGGCGAAAAGAACCAGTACCGCGCCAACAAGACCGCCGAGAACGGCCTGTTCCTGGCACTGTGCAGCTACCTGGTCTTTCTGGTGCTGGGCCTGACCGTTGTGCGCCCCTACTTCTACGCCCAGACTGCCGATGCCGACATCGCCGAGCAGGGCATCCGCTACCTGACCATCTGCTGCGTGCTCAGCCTGGGCATGTTCATGCAGGTGATGAACGAAAAACTGCTGGCCGCTACCAGCCGCACCACCCTGAGCATGATCAGCCAGCTGGTGGGTGCCATCGTCAACATCATCCTTGACCCCATCTTCATCTTCGGCTACTGCGGCGAGGCTCTGTCCGGCACCACCGGTGCAGCTTTGGCCACCGTCATCGGCCAGTTCTGCGGCGCAGGGGTCTCCTTCTACCTCAACCTCCGCAAGAACCCCGATATCCAGCTGGATTTCAAGGGCTTCCGCCCCAGCGCCGAAGCCATCAAGCGGATCTACGTTGTCGGCCTGCCCAGCATCGCCATGCAGTGCGTGGGCAGCGTGATGACCTTCCTGATGAACCAGATCCTCATGGCCTTTACCGCCACCGCCGTGGCCGTGTTCGGCGTTTACTTCAAGCTGCAGAGCTTCGTGTTTATGCCCATCTTTGGCATGAACAACGGCATGGTGCCCATCATCGGCTACAACTACGGTGCCCGCAAGCCCGACCGCGTCAAAAAGACCATCAAGTGCGCCATGTTCTATGCCGAGGCCATCATGCTGGTCGGCTTCCTGCTGTTCCAGTTCCTGCCCGACAAGCTGCTGGGCCTGTTCTCCGCCAGCGAGGCCATGCTGGCCATCGGCAAGCCTGCCCTGCGCATCATCTGCTTCCACTTCCTGCTGGCCGGCATGAGCATCATCCTGTCCTCCACCTTCCAGGCGCTGGGCAACGGCATGTTCAGCCTGATCATCTCGGTCTGCCGCCAGCTGGTGGTCCTGCTGCCCGCCGCCTGGCTGCTGAGTAAGACCGGCAATGTGAATATGGTGTGGTGGTCCTTCGTCATTGCAGAGTTGGTCAGTGTGACCCTGAGCTTTGTGTTCTTTGCCCGCCTGGACAAAAAGATCATCGAGCCCATGTACGACAACGCTGCCGCTGCACAGTAAACCGTTTCAGAACCCGTACGGCACAAGAAAGGAACGTGACCTTTTATGGCAAAGAAGTTGAAATGGAATCTGATCCTGATGAGCGTGCTCTACCTGGGGCTGGGCATCTTCCTGCTCATGCGGCCCTCCACCGCCCTCAACGTGGTCTGCTACGCCCTGGGCGGCGTGGTGCTGGTGTGCGCCGCCGTTCAGCTGGTGCGCTACTTTGCCGTGGAGCGCGGCATCTTTCAGAGCCAGCTCACCCTCATCTCGGGCATCATCTGCCTGGGCCTGGGCGCGTTCCTGATCCTCCGCAGCGACATCGTGGTGCGCATCCTGCCCATCGTGTTCGGCCTGTTCGTCATCTTCGACAGTCTGGGCCGCATCCAGAACGCTCTGGACCTGCGCCGCTGTGAGTACCCCAGCTGGAAGGGCTTCCTTCTGCTGCCGGTGCTCAGCGTGGTGCTGGGCGTGGTGATGATCCTGAACCCCTTCGGCACCATGGAGACGCTGGTCATGGCCATTGGCATCATCCTCATCATCGAGGGTGCCATCAACCTGCTCAGTGCCCTGTACACCGTGCTGGCCATCCGCCGCTTTGCCAAGCTCCACCCCGAGACCCAGTCCATGCTGGAATCCCTGACCGGTCAGGATCTGAACGGTGACGGCGTGATCGCCCCGGACATCGCCCCTGCCGACGTGGAAGCCTCCGCCGTGGAGCTGGATCATGTGGATGAGAGCGCGGAAGTGGAGCAGGAAGAGGATTAAACTCCCTCCGTCATCGCTGCGCGATGCCACCTCCCTCCATGAGGGAGGCTTTGGCCACCCCCATAAAGCTTCCCTCCGAGAAAAGGCTCCCTCTCCGAGGGAGCTGTCGCCGACAGGCGACTGAGGGAGTTTGTAACTAATAGCAAAGGATAAAACTAGAGATGGAAAAATACGATCTGATCATTGTGGGTGCCGGTCCGGCCGGCATCTTCACCGCTGTAGAGCTGCTGCGCCACGGCAGCAAGAAAAAGATCCTGCTGGTGGAAAAGGGCAAGCCGGTGGAAAAGCGCCACTGCCCCAAGGCCGAGCTGGGCCACTGCGTCAACTGCCGCCCCACCTGCGCCATCACCACCGGCTTCTCCGGTGCAGGCGCGTTCTCGGACGGCAAGCTGAGCCTCTCCTATGAGGTGGGCGGCGACCTGCCCAGCCTGATCGGCGAGGAGTTCGCACAGGAGCTCATCCATTACACCGATAAGATCTACCTCGAGTTCGGTGCCGACCCCCATGTGGAGGGCATCTACACCGGCGAGGACATCAAGGAGATCCGCAAGAACGCCATCCACGCCGGTTTGAAGCTGGTGGACTGCCCCATCCGTCATCTGGGTACCGAGAAGGCCCAGCAGCTGTATCTGGCCATCCAGAACTATCTGGCCGACAACGGCGTGGAGATGCTGTTCAGCACCGAGTGCGAGAACATCATTCTGGAGAACGAGGAGTGCAAGGGCGTGCTCATCAGGGGACCCAAGGACGAGGAAGCCCATGCTGTTTATGCCGATACTGTGGTCATCGGCACGGGCCGCCGCGGTGCCGACTGGCTGGAGAAGATCTGCGCCGAGCACCACATCGCCCACAAGCCCGGCACCGTTGACATCGGCGTGCGCGTGGAGTGCCGCAACGAGGTCATGGAAAAGGTGAACAAGGTGCTGTACGAGTCCAAGCTCATCGGCTACCCCAAGCCCTGGAAGAACAAGGTGCGCACCTTCTGCCAGAACCCCGGCGGCTTTGTGGCTCAGGAGAACTACGACAACGACCTGGCCGTGGTCAATGGCCACAGCTTCAAGGAGAAGAAGAGCGAGAACACCAACCTGGCCATCCTCGTCTCCCACAACTTCACCGAACCCTTCAACCAGCCCATCGCCTACGCCCAGAAAGTGGGTGAGCTGACCAACATGCTGGGCGCGGGCCACATCCTGGTCCAGCGCTACGGCGACATTTTGGACGGCAAGCGCACCTGGCCCAAGGAGCTGGCGCAATCCAACGTCAAGCCCACCCTGAAGGATGCCGTGGCCGGTGATATCACTGCTGCCATGCCTTACCGCGCCATGACCAACATCATTGAGTTCATCAAGATGCTGGATATGGTCGTGCCCGGCTTTGCCGCCAACGAGACCCTGCTTTACAGCCCCGAGCTGAAGTTCTACTCCAACAAGGTCAAGATGGATGAGAACCTCGACACCAACATCCGGGGCCTGCACTGCCTGGGTGACTCCTCCGGCTGGACCCGCGGCCTGATGATGGCCTCCGTCATGGGCGTGCTCATGGGCCGGAAGCTGGCCGAAAAGGAAGGGTGCTAACTTTTTAAACTGATGAAAAAGAAAAATTCGGTTGTACTGCAGGATAACCCATACTACAAAATGAGCCAGATCGATATTGGACAGTATCCTCAGGAATTTTGGGATATAAGTGAGACTATTACAGAATTATCTTATTTAACTCACAGTTACTTTCGATACTACGGAAAATTTCCATCTAAAATCGGAAAACTTATCGTTGAGGATTTAGATAATCGACATGCGCTCTCTCCGGCAAACGATTTTGTGCTGGACAATTATGCCGGATCTGGTACTACTCTGGTAGAAGCCAAATTGCACGGGTATGATTCATTTGGTATTGATATCAATCCTTTTGCTGTACTGGCATGCAAGGTAAAGACTAGAAATTATAGTGTACCTACCTTGAAAGCCTATTGGGCAGATCTGTATAACGAGATTTCTGCATACAATAATATGCTACTGTCTTTTGATGTACAGCAGTCCCTTTTTGCCAATGTCAGCAGTGATTTTTCTGTCCGAATTCAAAATGAAACTAATGATTTCAAAGAAAACAATCCTGATGCCGAAAAATGGTTCACACAGAGTGCACTTACCGGACTTGCTATTATCAAATGCCTGTTGCTAAAGCGCCCAGCAACAGATGAGCGCGACTTCTTTGAGCTTGCTTATTTTGCCATTATTCGACGTGTTTCCACAGCACATGATGGTGAGGTTCGTCCACATGTCAACAAGAAAAAGCGTGAGCGGAATGTGATGGACGCATATGCCAAAAAAGTATCAGAAATGATTGCTTTGATGGGCGAGTGGAATCAAGTCACAAAAGATTCTGTAATTTCCGATGCTCTCCTTTGCGATAATGCTTCTACCGCATGTGTCACAGATTATGTCTGTCATCTAAAGGAAAAGACAAACAAGCAGTTGGGTTTGGTCGTCTCGCATCCGCCATATTTAAATTGCTTCGATTATATTCCCGTCTACAAACTGGAATTCATGTGGACTACAGGATTTGACGATCTTTTCTTTGGGTACAGTTACAAAGAAATCAAGGAGATGGAGATTAAGTCTTATCCGGCCAGTTCTTCCGAAAATATTGAGAATTACTTCTTGCATAATCGCAAAGTATACGAAGCCGTTTTTAAAAACCTTCGACATGGTGGATACTGCTGTATTGTAATTGGTGACTGCACCGTACAGGAAAAATTATTCGAGGTACACAAAGCCTTTATTGCCATGCTGGAAGATATCGGCTTTATCACAGATAAAATCGCATATCGAAGTACCGCCTATGGCATCGGCCAATACGCCTATCGACACAGAGCCGACTATAATGAGGATATGAACCGAAAAAAGGATGGCGTTTTGTTTTTCAAGAAACCCTAAAACACCCTGACATGAAAAATCCGACAGGTACCACCGGAAACTGTGGTATCTGCCGGATTTTTGTTACACAACGGGAGTTACGACAAGAGAATGATTCGAGTAACCGAATTTCACATATTTCCTGATTACGATATCGTAAAAGACACGATTCTCATAATAAGTCAGAATATCATTGATCGCCTGCCGCACATCCTGATTTCGTTCAAACTCTTTCTTAGAAATTTTATTAAGCATCTGTACCCCAAAACGTTCTTCAAACAGCTCAAATGCTTTGATAATCACTGCATCGGGCACAATCACATTGTGATCTATACAAGTTTTAATCACATTCTGAGATTTTTTCTCCCAGTGTGAAAACTCACAGATCACATGAACAAATGTCATGTGTTTCTGTCCCGCCGGAACTTCTTCTTTTCCCCAGTATCCGTCAACCTTTTTACGAAGATCCATTGCCACCAGCGAAGCCTGTTTCGCTTTTTCAATGGTTTGCGGACCAGTCAAGCAGTCAAATAAAGCAAAGACTGCGGTCTCGCTCACAACACTTTGAAGTCGAATCGTTTTGCAGGTACGGATAATCGTTGGAATTTCTTCCAACATATTACCGTGTGCTGTTGTCACAAGGCAATGGTTTTCCTCATCTATCACAATCTTAATGTTCTCTCCCACATTAAAAAGGAAAGTGCGCCGTACTTCTGGCGTTGAATTTGCAAAAATTACAACCTCAACCGTGTTGGGGGTAACAATTCTTTTCACCTTTAATTGAAACGTAACAGGTGCAGGCTGCCAACGTCCAGTGAATTCAATCTCGAATGATTCATTGGTAGTAATTTTTCTTAAATGTCGGCCATTTTTACCAGAAGTTGTTTCTTCAACGCCTACACATTTGCATTCAATTGCACCAAAAAGATGCCGACTATTTTGATCTTTATTGAAAAAGCCAAATTCCACCTTATGCCCTGCGGTAGTATATCCTTCGAGCTTTTCCTCTGTAGACAATCTTTCAACAAGCTGTGGATTCTGACACACTGCACCCATGGTCAAAATTTCCAGCATATCACCAATCTTACGCCCAATCTGATGCCCTTTCAGATTATAGTTTGCAATACACTTATAAACACTGGTGATATATGTAAAATCGCGGAGTTCTGTGTTAATATCAATTCTCATTGCTCTACATCAGGTGATCCTTTACAAGTATTTGATTCCATGATACAATTAACTGCAAAAAATGTAAACCACATATATGCGGTATTACGGAGGTTTGTTAATGAAAATCGGTCGAGCGTTGAAATACTATCGAGCATTGCATCACCTTACACAAAGTGATGTTGCCGCTTTGTCCGGCATCAATGAAAAATATCTAGGCCGCATTGAACGTAATGAATCCGTACCAACCATAGATAAGCTTGAACAATTGTGCCTAGCTTTTGACATAAGAACCTGTGACCTGCTTATGGCAGTTCCTGAAGGTACACCCGTAAATTCCAGCTGTACAAACGAGAAAATTTTCTCCTTGCCACCTAAAATTGTATATTATTGCAACTGCTGCGGATGTACTTTTCAATCAAATCTGGCCGACACTGACACCGATGATATCCGGTGCCCAGAATGTGACTGTATCTATGATCCTGAAGATGGCTATATCGAAAAATCTATTGTTTATTAGGGTTCAATTTCACAATGCGCAGACAAAAAGGACTGCTCCAGCGGAGCAGTCCTTTTTTGTAATTTCAGCGGCGTTTCTCCGTCCTTTTCCCACTTTCGGCACCATGCATAAGAAAACCGCTGGATCCATTACGCCGCCCCCAACACACAGGCCGGTTTTGATGCACCCTGCGTCAAGAAATCCCGGTTTATTTTGGAACGATCTGTATTTTCTTGCCAGATTCAATTGATTTTTCACCAAAAAGTCGGTATACTATTCCCAGAGTACTGTGCGTTGTGCCCAATGCACAGCGCGCACAGGGAGGTATTGCTATGCACGATTCCCCGGGAAGCGTCGTCACCCAGCTGTGCTCCGGGCTCCAGCTTTACAGCGCCGAACGGCGCATTGCGGACTGCATTCTTGCAGATGTAAAGTGGGCCTCGGTCGCCACCTCTGCGGAGCTTGCAAAGGCCAGCCACTCGTCCGAAGCCACGGTCACCCGGCTGTGCCACAAGCTCGGCTACGCAAATTATCGCAAATTCCAACTGGAGCTTGCGCGGGATGTGCTGGAGCAGCAGGAAACGGAGGCCCGCAAAAGGCCCCCAAATGACCCGCTGCATCAGGCCCTGCTTGATCTTCAGAACAATCGTCAGGAGGAGGTTCAGGCCACCATTCAGGCTTTGAACCTTGTCCAGCTGAGAAAGGTGCTTTCCATTCTGCGGGCGGCAGAGATCATTGAGATCGAAGCCAACGGCAGCAGCCTGCCCGTTGCCATGGATGCCTCACTCAAGCTGAGCAGTCTGGGCAAGCGCTGCATGATCAGCCCGGTGCCGGAAAAGGCACGGTCTTTTTCTTCGGCACTGACCCCAAAAGATGCCCTGCTGCTCATTTCCAGCGCAGGCCGCTGCGTGACGTTGGAGACGGCCGCCCGTGCCGCCCGGAAGAACGGCACACCGGTCATCCTCATCACCTGCGACAAGCGCTCGGCGCTGGCAGGCCACGCCAGCTATACCCTGCTGGCCTCCAACCGCATCCAGCGCATTGCCAGCGATATGCTGCCGTCCCAGCTTTCGGCAGCGCTGGTGGTGGAGGTGCTCTACTACCTGCTGGTGGGCAATTTCGATCTGAATTAGGCGCAAAAAAGTCCCGGCCGTTCTGGTCGGGACTTTTTGTTATGATTAAGCGATTATGCGTTAAAAACGTATTTGTCCATGCGGTGGAACGCCTCCTCGATGCGGGAACGGGGAGAAGCCAGATTCATGCGCAGGTGGCAGGGGCCAAAGAACATGGTGCCATCCTGGATGGCAGCGCCCACATCCCAGCAGGCGTGCTCCACATCCTCAATGGTCTTGCCGTGGGCCTTGCACCAGTCGGTGCAGTCCACGAACAGCATGTAGGTGCCCTGCGGCTTGGAGACGGTCACGCCCTCGAAATGCTTCTCGATGTAATCGCAGGCAAAGTCGATGTTGCCGGTCAGCACCTCACAGAGCTCGTCGGTCCACTCGTAGCCCTCGGGCTTGTAAGCACCGATCAGGGCGTGCATGGAGAGGACGTTCATCATGTTGTAGTGGCTCAGGCTGGACTCTTTTTCCATGCGGTCACGCCACCAGCTGTTGTAAACGATATGGTAGCTGCCCACCAGACCGGCCAGATTGAAGGTCTTGGAGGGGGCATAGAAAGCGGCGGTGCGCTGGCGGGCATCCTCGCTCACAGACTGGGTGGGGATGTGCTTGTTTCCGCTCAGGATGATGTCCGACCAGATCTCATCGGAGACCACGTACACATCGTACTTCTTGTACAGCTCCATGGCCTTTTCCAGCTCCCAGCGCTCCCACACACGGCCGCAGGGGTTGTGGGGGTTGCACATGATGGCGGCATGGATCTTCTCCTCTTTCAGGTGCTTTTCCATGTCCTCAAAGTCCATCCGCCACACGCCGTTCCCATCCTTGACCAGCGGGCTGTGGACAGCCTCATAGCCGTTGTTCTTCAGGCTCATGGTGAAACCGATGTAGGTGGGGCTGTGGATCAGGATCTTGTCGCCCTTGGAGCAGACGCAGTTCAGGGCGCTGATCACGCCGCCCAGCACGCCGTTCTCGTAGCCGATGCACTCCTTGGTCAGGCCCTGCACGCCGTTGCGCTTTGCCTGCCACCGGATGATGGAATCGAAGTACTCATCGGTGGGGTTGAAGTAGCCAAACGCGGGGTGGTTGGTGCGCTCGATGATGGCTTCCTGGATGGTGGGCACGGTGGGGAAGTTCATATCGGCCACCCACATGGGGATGGCGTCAAAGCCCTCCTTGGGGGCGGCGGGGGCAAAGCCGGTGCCAAGGCCATCCACTGCAATGGCATCCTTGCCGTGGCGGTCCATGATGGAAGTGAAATCGTATTTCATAGCGGTGCTCCTTCTCTCAAAATTTTTATCTGGCCCCACTTTAACACACTTTGCCGCCGGGTGCAAGCAGCCAGCACGTTTCCCCGGATATCGTGCGGAAAAATCACGAATTTTTACGGTAATTGCACGCAAAAAGCCGGTCGGCATACGCCGACCGGCTTTTTTATTGGTATTGACTTTCCGGATCAGCCCAGCATCTCGTGAGCTGTCTTGCAGATGGTCGCCGCATCCAGACCGTACAGCTTGAGCAGATCCCATGCGGGGCCGGAGCAGCCGAACTTGTCCTGCACGCCCACGCGGCGGACAGGGGTGGGCAGCTTCTCGCTCAGGACGGCGCAGACGGCCTCGCCCAGACCGCCGATGACGCTGTGCTCCTCGGCGGTGATGACCTTGCCGCACTCCTTGGCGGCCTTGAGGACAATTTCCTCGTCCAGAGGCTTGATGGTGTGGATGTTGATGACCCGGGCGTGGATGCCCTCGGCAGCCAGCTGCTCGGCAGCCAGGCGGGCCTCGTTGACCATCAGACCGGTGGCGATGATGGCAATGTCGCTGCCCTCGGTGATCTGCTCGCCCTTGCCCAGCTCAAAGTGGTAGGTGGCCTCATCGTGGAACACAGGCACAGCCAGACGGCCGAAGCGCAGGTAAACAGGGCCCTGCATGGCGTAAGCGGCACGCACAGCGGCGCGGGCCTCCACATCGTCTGCGGGGCAGATTACGGTCACGCCGGGCAGGCTGCGCATCAGGGCAAAGTCCTCGCAGCACTGGTGGGAAGCACCGTCCTCGCCCACGGAGATGCCGCCGTGGGTGGCACCGATCTTGACGTTCAGGCGGGGGTAGGCGATCGAGTTGCGGATCTGCTCAAAGGCACGGCCTGCGGCAAACATGGCAAAGCTGGAAACAAAGGGAACATAACCCATGGTGGCCAGACCTGCGGCCACGCCCATCATGTTGCCCTCGGCAATGCCGCAGTCGAAGTGACGGTCCGGGTACGCCTTACGGAACATGCCGGTCTTGGTGGCGGCAGCCAGGTCAGCGTCCAGCACCACCAGGTCGTCGTGGCCCTCAGCGGCCAGCTCTTTCAGGGTGTTGCCGTAGCTGTCACGGGTAGCGATCTTTTTCACTTCTGCCATCTTACTTGTCCTCCTCTTCCAGCGCGGCGTAAGCTGCATTCAGCTCCTGCATGGCCTGTGCGTATTCCTCATCGTTGGGGCCCTTGCCGTGCCAGTCAACGGAGTTCTCCATAAAGGAAACGCCCTTGCCCTTGAGGGTATCCAGAATGATGCAGGTGGGCTTTTCGTTCTCAGCGTGGAAAGCGGCGATGGCGCTCTCAATGGCATCAAAATCGTGGCCGTTGATGGTCAGCACGTTGAAGTTGAAGGCCTTCAGCTTCTCCTCCAGCGGGGCGCTGTTCATCACGGTCTCGGTGGTGCCATCGATCTGCAGATGGTTGCGGTCCAGCATGACGCAGAGGTTGGACAGGCCGTAGTGAGAAGCAAACATAAAGGCTTCCCAGCACTCGCCCTCTTCCACCTCGCCGTCACCCAGGATGGTGTAAACATTGATGGGCTTACCGGCGTGCTTGGCACCCAGTGCCATGCCGCAGGCGGCGCTCACGCCCTGACCCAGACTGCCGGTGGACATATCCACGCCCGGCACACTGTTCATGTTGGGGTGGCCCTGCAGGTAGCTGCCGATCTTGCGCAGGGTCTTGAGGTCCTCCACCGGGAAGAACCCACGCTCAGCCAGCGCGGCGTACAGCGCCGGGGCCGCATGGCCCTTGGAGAGCACCAGGCGGTCGCGGTCAGGGTTCTTGGGATCCTTCGGATCCACCTTCATCTCTACGAAATAGAGGTACGCCAGCACCTCGGCGATATCCAGGCTGCCGCCCGGATGGCCGCACTTGGCGCTGTGAGTGCCCTCGATCACGCCCATGCGGATGTGGCAGGCGTGTTTTGCCAGGGTAAGTTTTTCTGCATTTGTCATCTTTGGTCCTCCCGTATGAACCTCAGCGTTTGCATCGGATATGGTACGCACCCGGGCCGTACGCCCCGATGCGCTATTTCTCAAGTCTATATTATCTATTCTATGCAAAAACGTCAAGGTTCTTTCGTCAAAATGTACATCCCTTGGCAAAATCGCTTGTAAATGTTCCCGTTTTTGTTGAAAATGCAGGGTCATTTTGCTCCCGCAAAACATTTTGCAGCTTTTGGCCGCTTTGCAATATCATCTTTTGCCGCTGTATGATATAATAAGATGAATTTGTTTGCTTTTTTTATCATTTTGGGAGGTTCCTATGTCTTTTTCCTCACCCACATCCCGGGCACAGCGCAGCCGCAGGATTTTGCCCTGGCTGCTGTACCTGTATGCCCTTGTGCTGTTCGCCATGCACTTTGTCCGCATTTTTGACAACTCCTTCTGGGGAGATGAAGGGTTCAGCATCGGCCTTGCCCAAATGAATGTTTTTGAAATGCTCCAAGTCACAGCGGCAGATAACCATCCGCCGCTGTACTATCTTTTCACACAGCTCCTATATCATCTTCTGGGCAATCACGGATATGTCTATCATCTGTCGGCTCTGATTCCCTATGGACTCGTTCTGATTCTTGCCTGTACAGTGATTTTCAGACAGTTCGGATTGATTCCCGCAGTTGTTGTTTCCACTTTTGCCTCTTTGACTGATACCGCTATCATGTTCAATGTCGAGGCCCGAATGTATTCACTCGGCGCTTTCTTTGTGTTGGCGGCCTATCTGGCACTCCATAACATTCTTCATTCCGGTAAAACCTCCGATTGGGTCATTTTCAGCGTCGCCTCTCTTTGTGCCGCTTATACGCACTACTATGCCCTGATTTCCGTTGCATTTTTCTATCTGGCTCTGCTTTCTCTGCTTCCGCAGGATAAGAGCAGCTTTAAAAAAATCCTTATCACTTATTGTGCCGCAGTGGTCGTCTACCTTCCCTGGCTTCTGGTATTGCTTCCCACTTTCAAACGCGCTGCGGCAGACTGGTGGTCCACCTTCATTCCTTCTCCGATCAATTGTATCGGATTCTTCTTCAATCCTTCTTGGACAGTCCTCATTTTCGGTCTTGCATTCCTTCTTTATTTCACAGCACAGGCCAAGTCCTCCTCTAAATGGCTCTTTGCCCCTGACACGATCTGGCTTTTGGCCGCTTTGCTTTCTGCCGCCGGCACCTCCGCAGTCGGACTGATCGTTTCACATACCTTTCGCCCGCTTTTTCTCGTTCGATACCTTTATCCGCTCACCGCAGTCGTTTACCTGGTTTTTGGCTTTCTTCTGTCTAAAGTCCGTTGGAGAACCATTCTGTCCAGTATTCTGATTTTGGGAACGCTGGTGTGCAGTCTACCGGATCTCTACCAAACCTATCAGCGGGAAAAGCGCATCGACCTTGCGACCACCCAGTGTCTGGAAGTTATTACCCCCTCTCAGGATGCAGTTCTTTATACAACGAACTACTTCCTAGACTGGACACTCTTTGATTATTACTTTCCGGGACGTGTCCATGCTCAAATCGAATCCTCCAATACTTCTCAGTGCTTCACTTCTTCGCAGCCTGAGATCTGGCTCTTTATGGAACATGCGCTTTCTGATGCCGAATTGAATGCAGCCTCCGACAATGGTTATTCTCACACCAATGTCTGTAACAGTACATTTGCAGAAGGCCCCGGTGAAGATTCCTTTTATTACATCTACAAATTTCAAAAATCCGCAAACACCGCCCCGTAACTATCCTCATCCGCTGAGCTTGACAAGGCGGCTTTGCATCTGCTATACTTTTTGCACAATTCCCGGCTGAAGCCGGGGCTTTGCGGGCCGAAGCCCGTGTTTCTCCCCGCAAACATTATTTTGAAACAGACACCATGAAGGGGTCTGCCGCTGGCGCGCGTGCTGGCGGCAGGCCCTTTTTGTCTGTGCATTTTCAGGAGGAATCATTGATGAATACCAAGACCCGTTCCACGACCCGTGATCTGGTGCTGGCCGCACTGTTTCTGGCACTGGCCTTTGTGCTGCCCATGATCACCGGCCATGTGCCTCAGATCGGCAATATGCTCTGCCCCATGCACTTCCCGGTGCTGCTGGCAGGCTTTGTGCTGGGCGGCCCCTGGGGCCTGGCACTGGGCTTTGCCGCCCCGCTGCTCCGCTCGGTGCTGTTCGGGATGCCCCCGATGTACCCCATTGCCATCGCCATGGCCTTTGAGCTGGCCACATACGGCGCTGTGGCCGGTTTCATGTACCGCAAGGTGCAGCACACCCTGCCCATGATCTACGCCACCCTTGTTACCTCGATGGTGGCAGGCCGCCTTGTCTGGGGTGCGGTGCGCTTTGTGCTGGCCGGTCTGTCCGGCTCCAGCTTCCCGTTCAGCGCGTTCCTGTCCGGTGCTGTGCTCACTGCTGTGCCCGGCATCGTGGCGCAGCTCATCCTCATTCCGCTGATCGTGGCTGCACTGCAGAAAGCAAAGCTGACAGATTAATCCCCCTGCGCTGACCGAACCCACACAGCAAAAAAGCCCGGAACCGTACCTGCTATGGCGGCAGGTGGTTCCGGGCTTTTCAGTTCATATTACAGTGTGGCAGCAGCTGTAACAAAAAGAAGGAGAATCTTCAACCGGCAAATTGGAGAAGATCAGCCGGCAAAGCTTGCATTGACAGCGCGGCGGTTGCTCTGGTTGACAAAGTTCTTCTTTGCGCTCTCGAGCAGGCTTGCAAAAGCCAGGCCAATGCCGCAGTTATCGGACACGCCCTCGGTGACAGTCAGGTAAGCGTCCATCATAGTGTTGTCCAGAATAGCAGTGTTCTTGTTCATCATAATAAATATCCTCCGTATATCGGTAAATGTCATTGTGTTTTTTGGCAGGGCCTCTATCTCCCTGCATCCTCAAAGCGGAACCTTTCAGAACCCTTCGTTCTTTTGTTCCCCTCTCTGAGGATGGCCATATTATGCCACTCAATTATGAAATCGTTTTATAAATTCTATGAACAAACTATGAATTTAGTGATACATTTTTAACGTTCTTTCGTTCTTTGCGCAACTAGCACAAAACGTTTTTTATGAAAAATAAAGTTCTTGTATACATGGACGATTGAAACTTTGTTTGGAAAGTTTTTTCAGATTTTCTCTCCGTTTTGCCCAGAATTTCTTCTGCAAAAGGGGATACTCTCATGCAAAATCCGTCAAAATCCGTCAATTTCCAACAGGGCGAGGGCTTTCCTGTGCAAAATGCCCAGAAAAAAGTTCCAAACAAAAAGGCCGCCGTGCCAGCAGCACAGCAGCCTTTGAAAAGCCATTTCAGTTTTGTCAGTTTTGCATCACTTGCACAGGAACGCCGGCAGGGGCTTGCCCTCCTTGCGCCACTGGTGATATTCCGCAGTGGCGGCAAATTCCACGTCACCGGCGGAGTTCAGGGCAGTTTCCACGGAATCCTGCACCACGCCGATGATAAAGCCGACACCGACCACCTGCATGGCGATATCATTGGAGATGCCGAACAGGGAGCAGGCCATGGGGATCAGCAGCAGGGAGCCGCCAGCCACGCCGGAAGCACCGCAGGCACCCAGAGCGCTCATCACCGAAAGAAGGATGGCGGCGGGCAGGGACACCTGAATGCCCAGCGTATTGGCCGCAGCCAGCGTCATAATCGTAATGGTGATGGCGGCACCATCCATATTGATGGTAGCGCCCAGCGGAATGGAGACGGAATACATATCCTTATCCAGCCCCAGCTTTTCGCACAGATCCATATTGACCGGGATGTTGGCGGCAGAGCTGCGGGTGAAGAAGGCGGTCAGGCCGGATTCACGCAGGCAGCGGAACACCAGCGGATACGGGTTGCAGTGCAGATACACAAAGATGATAAAGGGCGAGACGACCAGTGCCATAAAGAGCATGGTGCCCACCAGCAGGAGCAGCAGCCTGCCGTACTGGGTAAAGATGGACAGGCCGTTGCTGGACACGTTGGTGTACACAAGGCCCATGATGCCGAAGGGTGCCAGATTGATGATCCAGCGGACGATCTGGGAGACTGCATCCGCTGTGTTCGCCAGGAACAGCTTGGTGCTGTCCGCGCCGTACTTCTTCATGGCCAGACCGAACAGGCAGGCCCAGAACAGGATGCCGATGTAATTGCCGTTCAGCAGGGCACTGACGGGGTTTGCCACAAAGTTGGTGAGCAGGGTGTTCATCACCTCGCCCAGACCCTGGGGCACCACCTCGGATTCTGCCGCCTCAGCCAGAACGACGGTCTGAGGGAACAGGAAGCTGGTCACCACCGCAATGGCGGCGGCCAGGAAGGTGGTGAGCATGTACAGCCAGATGACCGTGCCAAAGCGCCGGTCCAGCTTGGACGTGCCCTGCGCCAGCGCACTGGCTACGATAACGAACACCAGCACCGGGGCAATGCCCTTCAGGGCACCCACGAACAGGCTGCCGAACTCTTCCACCCAGCCCGCACCGGGCACCGCCAGTGCCAGCACCGCACCGACCACAAGGCCGATGACGATGCGCAGGATCAGGCTGGTGGCGTTGTACCTTGCCGCAACCGCTTTCAACGTTTTCATAACTTTTCTACTCCCCTATCCAGATTGTGCGCCCATTGCGCACAGTTTTCCCATTCCTCTACACGGAACAAGTACGATTATACGCCTCGCAGGCCGAAAAGTCAAAGATTTTGCCCGCTTTTTTTGTTTTTCATTTCAACATATACAGACACGAGCTTTTTTCACTGTCCGTATATGAAATACAGATTCACAAAAAGAGACCGCACCCCGTGTGTTTCGGGATGCGGTCTGTTCCTGTTTTAGTCGAGATAGGACACCTTGCCGGGCACAAAGCCCTGAATGCCCATGCCGGGCGCGTCGGAGACGGTGATGTTCTTTTCGTCGAACACGGCACCGCCGAGGATGTGGTCCTCGCTGCAGAGCACCGGGCCGTCAAGATCGATCTTGGTGATGATCTTCTTGGCGCAGGCCAGCTCCACAGCGGCGTTGACCGAGATCTTTGCTTCCAGCATACAGCCGATCATGCACTCCACGCCGTACACCTCAGCGGCAGCGGCAATGCGCAGGGCATTGGTGATGCCGCCGCACTTCATCAGCTTGATGTTCACCAGGTCGGCCGCGCCGGTCTGCATGATCCGCAGGGCATCTGCCGGGCTGAACACGCTCTCGTCGGCCAGCACGGGCACATCGGCATGGCGGGTGACATACTGCATCCCCTCAAGGTCTGCGGCGGGCACGGGCTGCTCCACGAACTCAATGTCCAGCCCCTTCTCCTGCATCTGGTTCAGGATGCGGACCGCCTGCTTGGCGTTCCAGGCCTGATTGGCATCGATGCGGAGCTTGATGTCCCGGCCCACGGCCTGCCGCACCGCGGCAAGGCGGGCCACATCCAGCTCAGGGTCGATACCAACCTTGACCTTCAGGCAGTCGTAGCCGCGCTGGACGGCGGTGCGGGCATCCCGGGCCATCTCCTCGGGCGGATTGACACTGATGGTGATATCGGTCACGATGTTTTTGCGGGCACCGCCCAGCATCCGGTAAACAGGGGCGCTGTACTTCTGGCCCAGCAGATCCCACAGGGCCATGTCCACAGCGGCCTTGGCGCTGGTGTTGTGGACAAGCGCCTTCTGCACAGCGGCGGTCAGATCCTCAAATTCATCGAGGTCACGGCCCAGCAGGGCAGGGGCGATATGATCCTGAATGGCACCGAGGATGGCCCCGGTGGTGTCGCCGGTGATAACACCGGTCGGGGGTGCTTCGCCGTAGCCCACCGCACCGGTATCGGTGTGGAGCTCCACGATAACATCCTCAACGCTGTTCACAGTGCGCAGTGCCGTTTTGAACGGCACCCGCAGCGGGGTGGAAATGCGGCCCAGCCGCACCTGTGTGATCTTCATAGTCCCGTCCTCCTTCTTATTCCAGCGGCAGGTTTGCCAGCTTGACAATGGCGTTTGCAATGATCTGGGCGTTCTGCACCAGACGTTCCAGATCGATGCATTCATCGGGCTGATGCTCTGTGACCGGGTCACCCGCGAACAGGGGGCCAAAGGCCACTACATTGGGCAGCATCTTGGCGTAGGTGCCGCCGCCGATGCACTTGGGCGGGGCATTGTCGCCGGTGGCATCCCGGTAAACCTCCAGCAGGGCGCTGACCAGCGGGGTCTCGGCAGGGTAGTAGAGCTTTTCCTTGTGCACCTGCCCATCCAGCGCCCAGCCTGCGGCCTCAAAGGCGGCCTGCACAGCGGGCTGGCAGTCTGCCCGTTCCATGGTCACAGGATAGCGGTAGTTCAGCTTGACCCACAGATGCTGCGCGTCGCCCTCGATCAGCCCCCAGTTGCAGCTCATGGGGCCGGAGAGCGCATCCTCCAGCCGGTGGCCCAGCAGGCGCTCGCCGTAGGGGTCGGTACCCAGCTTCTCGGCCAGAAAGTGCACGGCCTGCTTGGCATCCCCCTCCAGCGGCAGCCGGTCGAGGTAGCACACCAGCCGCCCAATGGCGTTTTCGCCCTGCTCCGGGTGGCTGCCATGGGCCGAAACGCCCACTGCTTCCACCTGATAGCCGCCTGGGATGGCTGTCACGGTGATGTGCTCCGCCTCCGGCAGGGCGGCCCCCGCCGGGGCGGTCAGCGCAGCGCAGGCGTAGTCCGGCACCACATTGCCGGCCACGCCGCCCTGCACCCTGCTCAGCTGCCAGGCCCCGGTCTGGTGCAGCTGCACAGCATAGCTCTCGTTCAGGATGCCCTTTTCGCCGTTGATGAGCGGATACTCGCCGTCCGGGGTGAAGCCCAGCACCGGGATCTCCCCGCCGTGGGCCTTGTAGTACAGCACGTCCCGGTCGTTGGTCTCCTCGTTCAGGCCGAACAGCAGCCGGACACGGCGGTTGAGCGGAATGCCCAGATCCCGGATGGCTTTCAGCGCGAACAGGCTGGCCACCACCGGGCCTTTGTCATCAATGGAACCCCGGCCATACAGCCTGCCGCCCTCGATCTCGGCGGCGTAGGGCGGGTGATGCCAGCCCTCGCCCTCGGGCACCACGTCCAGATGCCCCAGCACCGCCACCATCTCGTCCCCGGTGCCGATCTCGCACCAGCCGATGTACCGATCCATGTCGGTGGTCTCAAAGCCCAGCTCATGGCAGAGGGTCAGCGCCTCGGCAAAGCAGGCATCCACCTCCTCGCCAAAGGGCTTGCCCGGCAGCGGGTCGGCCTCCACACTGCGCCTGCGCACCAGCCGCTGGAGCGCCGCCACCATCTGGGGCCGCAGCGCCGCCACAGCCTCGTTCAGTTTTTTGTCCATACGTTCCACCCCTTTTGTGATTCATTTCACAGCTTGTATTATAGAACGATTGCCCCCGCTCCACAAGCCCCCAGTTCCACGAAAAAACGCCCCCGCATACTTCATCAGAAGTATCCGGGAGCGCTCGATCAGCCTGCTGGCTCTGCTTGTCACGGTCGCGAAAGCCGCATTTGATGCTGGCTGGAAGATTTCTCACGAGAAGAGCGATAAAAACAAAGAAGATTGACCGCCACAGTTCCCCAACTCAAACGGTCAATCTTTTTTGATCCACTAGAAACGGGAAGCTGACCAAACATTGCTCGTCAGCACCTTTTCTATTTGTAGTATAGTCAATTTTAAACGATTTGTCAAGGGATTATCCACCACTGTCAGACTGCCGTCTGTTTTTTCTTTTTTTTTTTTCAAATTTTTTTGAAAAAAGGTGAAAGGATTTCGCGCGGCGTGTATTTAAGGAAGTAAGAGCATCCATTTTTGCCGGAGCTCCACTTCCGGCCCAGAGAAAGTGAGGGACCCCCTATGAAGAAACGACTTATCAGCCTTCTGGTGGCGCTGTGCATGGCGGTAACGCTCCTGCCTGTGTCGGCAATCACAGCGTGGGCGGAGAAAGACGGCCAATTAAAAATTGTAGATGGCTATCCTGTCGGTTCCGGTAAAAACCATGATGAAGATTGTTCTGGTGATGGCTGGAGCTATGACGGTTCTACACAAACGCTTGACCTGCATCCTGACAGCCCGACAGAATATGATTTTTTTTCAATTATTTCCGGCTATGAACCTATCACCAAATGTAAACTCACGATTGGAGGAGATGCAATCATTGTTGGGGGAATTTTCGACAACACTGTGATAAATAACGGAAAAATCAGTGGCGGTCAATTTTCTTCTTCCTCTTCTCTCACAAATCATGGTACTATTACCGGCGGCCTTTTTTCTTCCGTTTCCAATGAATCTGACGGCAAGATTGAAAATGGCACGTTTAGATCTACCGTTACCAACAACGGCACCATAAAGGGCGGCATTTTTGATAAAAAACCAGCGGGTGACACTGTCGCTAGCGGTTATACCTTGAATGTGAATTTCCCGGAGAATGGCAGCTATGGGTGTCACGATGCAGGAATCAATTATTTCGGCAACAGCGGTTATGTCATTCCCAATTCCGACCATAATACCAGCATCACCATCCATATTTTTCTTAAAAACAGTCAAGCAATATTATTTCCTATTGATGTTACATTCGGAGACACAAACGACACACATTGTTTGTTAGAAGATTGGGCACCAAGTGCAAGTGTAAGATATTCCGATGATGGTAGAGGTTATTTTTCTGTCACTTTCACCGCACCACCTGCCACTGCGGCCACCGTTACCCTGAGCATGCTGACCCGGCTGGTGATCGACGAAAACGGCTACCCCGTTGGCACCGAAGGCGGCACCCGGGATTACAGCGGCAACGGCTGGAAGTTTGAGAAGAGCAATAAAACGCTGACGCTGGAAAGCGGCAGTTATGATTTCTCCGGTGAGAAAAACGCACTGCGCCCCCTGAACCCGAATGTCCAGTTGGTGGTTAAACCCGGTGCAACGCTGACCGGCGGCGCGTTCAAAAACATGCCCACCGTTAAAGGTGCAGGCACATTCAAAAAAGTCATCCTGAACGGAACCGGTTCTATCACAGCGGTCAACGGCCTTGCGTCCGGCGACTGGGGCAACAAACTTTATGCAGTCAAGACCGGGTATAATACCATTACCGCCAGTGAACCCATCCGGGATATCAATCTCAAGGCAATATATGATGATGTTGTTGCGGATTTATATCCTACTCAAAGTGACCTTTCCACCATTCTTCTCAATGTTGGATGGCTTGAATATCATGGATATATCGAAGAGAACACAGATATCGTCCTCAACCAAGGGACTTATTCCACCCTTAAAATGGCTGATAATGGCACACCGGTTATAGTCAATGCTCCTTTTGAGGCCGATGGAGGATATTATACCTACTATGGTGACGGTTGGCACATCCAGAAATCATCTGAGGGCATCGGCACACTGTATCTGACCGGCGGAAATACCTACAACTTCCGTTATACAGACCCCGTCAAGAAAACCGGCCAGTTGGATGCAGTGATATGTGGCATCTCCAACGAATATGGAATCATTGAGGACGGTATCTTCAACACGACAGTAACAAATGGCTGGCCCGAAGATGACCCTGCCAAAACACGCAAAATAGAAGGCGGTACATTTGCGGCCGGTTTGCTTTATAATGACGGAACGATAACCGGCGGTGCCTTCAACGGAAAAGACAGCATTCTCACCCAGGGAACCGTGCTGAGCGGAAATTATCGCTCTGTTACCGTAAAAGATGGAGCTATCTCGAAAGTAAACGATACGCCTCCTCTCGTCCCCGGTGAAACTGGCTATGATTTGGTGCAGGGCACCGCATGGGATCTGTATTCTTATGCAGGCACCGTCCTCACCGTAGAATCCAATGTAGATATTACGAATATCAACGGTCAGGAAATCGGCAAGGCATTCCACAGCATTTACCCGAACGGTGAAACCGACAAAAAAGTGGTACGCTTTGAGATGCCCGACAGCGATGTGGAGTTGAACTCGACCAAAATCGTTGTTCCCGACCCGAAGCCCGAACCCAAACCCGAGCCCGAACCCGAAGCCCCCACCTACACCCTGACGGTGAAGGGCGGCACGTTCACCTACAACGGCGGCGAAGCCATGACCAGCGCCAGCGTGCCGGTGGATGCCGAGGTCAAGGTGACGCTGAACCAGAGCGCCGTGCCCGAGGGCATGGTGTTCGACCTGTGGGCCATGGATGAAGCCAGCCTGCTGGGCAACCTGGCGGTCGCCTACAACCAGGAGAGCTTTACCATCCCGGCGGGCAGCGTGGCCAAGGACAGCACCGTGACCGTGGAAGCCCAGTACCGGGATGCCACCATCGAGAGCGAGCCCAGCATTCTGGGCACTGCCGCCATCATCGGCGTGGCCGGTGCAGGCACGGCGGTCATCGTGTGGCAGGGCTACCGCATCGGCATGGAGCTGTACGAGAAGTATTTCCAGCCCACGCCGGAAGAGGATGCGGTGGTCGAACCCACGCTTGAAAGTCAGATGACAGATCCGATTTCCTGAAAGCGGGCTCACCCTCTCAGTCTCGCTTTGCTCGACAGCTCTCCCAAAGGGAGAGCTCTTGACAAACCGATATAAAAACAGCGCCGCTCCATCGTTTCCGGTGGGGCGGCGCATTTTTGCGGTTCAATCCCGGCGCAAAGGCAGGGTAAGGGACATTTTCTGGTAGGCAATGCGGGGCGTGCCATCCTCCACATGGATGATGCCGCACTTGGTAAAGCCGTTTTCTTCCAGCAGGTGCTGCATGATCTTGTTGTCGGCGTGGGTGTCGGCCCGCAGGCTCTCGCAGTGCTCCAGACACCAGGTGATCACAGCGGCGGCAACGCCGGGGTGCCTGCCCGCCGAAGCCAGCCGGTGGATGGTGCCGTAGGGCAGGGTATCGTTCAGCCACTTGCCATCCTCGATCCGGGCATAGGTGGGGTCCGGGCCAAGGATAAAGGCAAACACGCCCTCCAGCTCGCCGTTGACAAGGTAGAGGAACAGCCGGTTGGAATCAATGTCCTCTTCCAGCAGCTCCTGCGGCGGGAAATGATCTCCCCACTGGGTGGGGTTGCCGGAATCCGCCATCGCCTGCCGGGCGCGGGCATAAATTTTCAGGATCGCATCCAGATCTGCACGTCTTGCTCCACGAAACATCTTCATCCAACCTCTCTTCCGGCAGGCCGCTGCCCGCCCTGATCGTTCTGCCTTAATATAACACAAAACGGCCCTCTCCGTCAAAGCCTGCTGCAAAGGCGGAGAGGGTCGTTCACTGATGCGCTTATGTGCGCTGGCTGCGTGCCCGGCGGTACTCCCGGGGGCTCTGGCCATACCGCTCATGGAACAGGCGGTAGAAGTAGCTGGTGTTCTCGTAGCCCACCTGGGTGATGATCTGCTGGATGTTCAGGTCGCTGCGGCGCAGCAGGCGGGCGGCGGTCTCCATCCGGTGCTTCTGCAGCAGCTCCTTATAGGTCTTTCCGGTCTGGGCCCGGACGCACTCGCTGACATACGCCAGCGAAACGCCGTAGCTGCGGGCCACATTGGAAAGGCTTGCTTCGCGGTAATTCTGGGTGATCTCCTGTAATGCCGCCTGGACCAGCGCTTCGCGGCTGACCGCCTCGCCGCGCGTTTCCAGCGGGAAATTCTTGGTCTGTACCATAGCGTAAAACCCTCCGTTGCGGCAGCGGCGGGCGGGGACAGGGGGATGCCGGACCCCCGCCGCAGCCAGTTCATCAGGCTTTCTGGGGAAGCCTTTCTGCCTATAATACGGGCGGGTCACAGAAATAATTGCAGGAAGCTCAAATTTTTACAGAAACAAAAGATCAGAACATATTTTCGTTATGATAACGCCCGCTGCGGACGAACTCCACCCACTCGGCCAGGTTCACGGCGTGGTCGCCGATGCGCTCCAGGTACTTGATGACCATGAGCAGATCCAGGGCGGCATCCACCTTGCCGGGGTCGGCGGCGATCTCCTGCGCCAGCGTATGCTTGATGGCGTTGAAATCGTAGTCCACCTCATCGTCGGCGGCAATGACCCTGAGGGCGGCCTGCTCGTCCTCAGAGGTCAGGGCATTCAGGGCATCCAGGATCATCTTGTGCGCCTTCTGGCCCATCTTGATGGCCTGGCTCACAGCAGGGTCGCCCTCCTTGCGGACAGTGACCAGATGGGGGATGATCTCCGCGATATCGGAGGCATGGTCACCGATGCGCTCCACATCCGTGACCACCTTCATGGCGGTGGAGATGCGGCGCAGGTCGCCTGCCACCGGCTGCTGGCGGAGCAGCAGGGTCATGCAGCGGTGCTCAATGTCCCGCTCCATGTTGTTGATGCGGCCATCGCCCTGCGCCACGGCGGCGGCAGCCTCGGCATCAGCGGTGCAGAGGGCTTCCATTGCAGCTTCCACGGCATCGGCAGCACTCTGACCCATCTCGGTCAGGGCTGTTTTCAGGGCAGCAAGGTCGTTTTCGTATTGTGTACGGTTGCTCATTGCGTTTTTCTCCTTAGCCGAACCGGCCCGAAATGTAATCCTCGGTGCGCTTATCCTGCGGGGTGCTGAAGATCTGCGCCGTGGGGCCGGCTTCCACCAGCTCGCCCAGCAGGAAGAAGGCGGTGCGGTCGCTGATACGGGCAGCCTGCTGCATGTTATGGGTCACGATGACCACAGTGTAGTTCTTTTTCAGCTCGCTCATCAGCTCCTCCACCTTCATGGTGGAGCCGGGGTCCAGGGCGCTGGTGGGCTCATCCATCAGCAGGACTTCGGGCTTGACAGCCAGGGCGCGGGCAATGCACAGGCGCTGCTGCTGGCCGCCGGAAAGGCCCAGAGCGCTCTTTTTCAGGCGGTCCTTGACCTCGTTCCAGAGGGCGGCACCCTTCAGGGAGCTTTCCACCAGCTCGTCCAGCTCTGCCTTATTGTGCACACCGTGCAGCCTGGGGCCGTAGGTGATGTTATCGTAGATGCTCATGGGGAAGGGGTTGGCCTTCTGGAACACCATGCCCACCCGGCGGCGCAGCTCAGTGGGCTGCATCTCGCGGGCAAAGATGTCCTGCCCTTTCAGGCGGACATCACCCTCGATGCGGATCCCGGGCACAAGGTCGTTCATCCGGTTCAGGGTCTTCAGGAAGGTGGACTTGCCGCAGCCGGAGGGGCCGATGAGGGCCGTGATCTCCCGCTCGCCCATGTCCAGCGAAATATCTTTCAGCGCCTTGAAATCCCCGTACCAGAGGTTCAGGTTTTTGGCTGTGATAATGGGTGATACGTTTTCCATAGTTTTCCTCTTGTATTGACTCCCTCAGTCGCGGCTATGCCGCGCCAGCTCCCTCTGAGAGGGAGCCTTTTGCGTTGCGGGCAGGATAAGCCTCCCTCCGTGAGGGAGGTGGCATCGCGCAGCGATGACGGAGGGAGTTATTTACTGCTTCTGTTTCAGTTTGGTTTTGGCCAGCCGGGCTGCCAGATTGATGGCAAGCACCAGCACCAGCAGCACTGCACCGATGGCCCAGGCGGAGTCGAAATCGCCGTCCTCAAAGGCACGGAGGTAGAGCAGCACCGACAGGGTGGCACCGTTGGAGGTGTAGGCCTTGAGCACGCCGTTGGCAATGACCTCGGCGGCACCGGCGGTGAAAAGCAGCGCGGCGCTTTCGCCCACGATGCGGCCCACGGCCAGGATGCAGCCGGTCACAATGCCGTCGATGCTGCAGGGCAGCACGATGGTGCGGATGATGTGCCATTTGCCCGCGCCCAGACCCAGCGCACCCTCACGGTAGCCCTGGGGCACCGTTTTCAGGGATTCCTGGGTGGTGCGGATGATGGTGGGCAGGTTCATGATCACCAGCGTCAGGCTGCCGGAGAGCAGGCAGGTCTGGAAGCCCAGCGTCTGGGCAAACACCAGCATCCCCACCAGACCGTAAATGATACTGGGGATGCCCGCTAGCGTCTCGTTGGTGAACTCGATCACCGAGATGACCTTGCGGTTCCGGGCGTACTCGGTCAGGTAAACGGCCGCGCCCACACCCAGCGGCAGTACGATCAGAAGCGTCAGCAGGATGACATACAGCGTGTTGAGGATCGCAGGCAGGATGCCGTCCGTGCCCTTCAGCACACTGGCGGTGGTGGTCAGGAATTTCCAGCTGATGTGCGGGATGCCGCGCACCAGCACCATGCCCAGAATGCCCGCCACCAGTACGATGACCAGCACAGCCGAGACCCGGACCAGAGCGTTCATCACGCGGTTCCAGGTGCGGCGGGAGGCAGAAGCACTGCTATTCATCGCGCTTTCCTCCCTTCAGCACCACATTGAGCAGGATATTGATGCCCATGATAAAGACGAACAGCACCAGCGCAATGCTGAACAGCGCCTGTTTCTGCAGGCCGCTGGCGTAGCTCATCTCCTTGGCAATGGCGGTGGTCAGGAAGGTGACGCTGCGGAACAGGCTGTCCGGCATGTTGGGGCTGTTGCCAGCCACCATCATCACGGCCATGGCCTCGCCGATGGCGCGGCCGATGCCCAGCACGATACCGGCGGCAATGCCGCTCCTGGCAGCTGGGACGCTGACCTTGAACCAGGTCTCGACATCCGTTGCGCCCAGAGCCAGGCTGCCCTGCTCATACTCCGGCGGCACAGCGTTGAGCGCTGTGACCGACACCGACACGATGCTGGGCAGGATCATCACCGCCAGCACCACGATGGCGCTCAGCAGGCAGGCACCGGAGGCCTTGCCAAAGGCCTTGGCCACGGCAGGCACCAGCACCTGCATGCCCAGCAGGCCGAACACCACGCTGGGGATGCCGCTCAGCAGCTCAATGGCGGTCACGACCACGGTGCGCACCTTCGGGCCTGCGGCCTTGGAGAGGAACACCGCCGTCAGCAGGCCAATGGGCACACCGATCACGGTGGCACCCAGCGTGCCGTAAACGCTGGACAGGATGAAGGGCAGGATGCCGTAGGCCGGGTCGGCGGCGGTGGAAGCCCACCGGGTGCCGAACAGGAACCGGAACAGCCCGATCTTCTGGATGGCAGGCACACCGGAGAGGACCATGTACACTGAGATCAGGAGCACACAGCCCACCGCCAGAATGCCGCAGAGGAAGAAGATGAAGTTCATCACCGCTTCCAGCCACGCAGCAGGGGTTCTGGGGAGAGAGATCTTTTTGTTGTTCATAGCATCATTGCTTTCCGCAATTACTCATTCACAGGAACAGCACCGGCAGTGCGGATCAGGTCAGCAGCATCGGCACTGGTGGCAAAGTCGAAGAAGGCCTGTGCCTGCTCAGACAGGGTGACAGACTTGTTGGTGACGAACACGAAGGGGCGCTGCACCTCGTAGCTGCCGTCCTTAACGGTCTCCTCGCTGCACTCCACGCCGCCAACGGTGACCATCTTCACGGTGTCGCCCACAGCGGACAGGGAAGCGTAGCCGATGGCCAGAGGGTTGGCCTCCACAGCGCTGATAACAGCGCCGGTAGCGGTCAGCTCCTGCGCGTACTTGCAGCTGTCCTTGACATCCACGATGCTCTCAAAGCCATCACGGGTGCCGGAGCCAGCCTCACGGCCGATCAGAACGATCTCGCCGTCGTCGCCGCCCACCTCAGACCAGTTGGTGATCCCGCCGGTGAACATCTGCTTGAGCTGGTCAACGGTCAGATCCTCGACCTTGCTTGCATTGTTGACGATGATGGCGATGCCGTCCAGAGCGATGGTGGTGCCATCCACGTCAGCCTTCTCGTCGTCCTTCAGGGCACGAGAGGACAGGCCGATGTCCAGGGTCTTATCGGTAGCACCGGTGATGCCTGCGCCGGAACCGGTGGGGTCGTAGCTGACGGTGACACCCGGCTCAACCTCAGCAAAGCCTTCGGTCAGGGCAGCGATGACGTTCTTCATGGAGGTGGAACCACCGGTAGCAACGTTGCCGGACAGGGCAGCAGCGGTGGAAGATGCAGCAGAGCCTGCAGCGGTAGAGGCAGAAGAAGAAGCAGAGCCGCCGCAGGCGGTCAGAGCAGCAGCGGCAGCAGCTGCACCACAGACAGTGAGAAACGAACGACGCGTGATCTTTTTCATAATATTTGTCCTCCAAACATCCGGGTTTTCCGCTCCCGGCTCTTGTTTTCGTATTTTCCTTGGGTACGGCACTATTGTATCCCAGTCGGTAAGCTGCTTCGACCACACGCGGGAAAAATCGAGGTAAATTGTTCGGACATGTTTTTGCCCCAATGTAAAATTTGGGCGCAAAAAAGCCCGGGGTGCGGGTGCACCTCGGGCTTTTGGGGGATATTAGACTTTATCGACAGCGGAGACTGTCACTTTGCCGTCACTCGTCAGAGCAAACTCAGCTGTCCTGCCTTGCAGGGTCACATACAGCTTGAAGGGTACGCCCTGCTTAAAAGAACCGTACCCACTGGCCTTTGCACGGAACTGCGGCACATAAGTCTTTGTCAGTTTAGAGGAGATTTCCTCTTTTCCATTGGTCAGTTCCAGCGCGGTCTTATCAATTTTTGCCACAAAGACACCGGCAAAATTGTATTTAATCTCGCTGGCTGCACCATTGTACCGAATCCGCACATTGGGTTTGCAGAGGTAGCCGTTGGCGTTCTCATTGCCCACGACCTCATCACCAGTGATGGTCATGTTGCCGGTCATGGTCACTTCAAACTCACCCAGCCCGATGGTTGCGGACGGGATCTCGCTGCCGCCCCCATCACAGCCGGTGAGGACACCGGCGGCAGAGGCGGCCAGCACAGCGGCGGCAGAAGCTTTCAGAAAATCACGGCGGGAAAAAACATTACGCATCAGAAATTCCTCCCATCTCAGATCTGGTTTGTTCCTATCACCATAGTACCATATTTACCCAGACTGTCAAGGGACAGAATTCAACCTCTCAGAACTGCACCTCCACGCCATCGGGGCGGTAGAAGGTGACGTTCCTGCGCCACTGGGGCTCGCCCATGGTGCGGCGGTAGCAGTCTGCCAGCTGCCGCACGGCCTCCTCGGGGCTGCGCACCTTTCCGCCGCAGCAGGGGAGCACCAGCACCCGGAACCAGGCATCAAAGAGATGCTCTGTCCAGCCGGTGTCCTTGGCCCCGCACCGGGCGTAAAAACCCAGGCGGCGCACGGCCATAGCCTCATCCTCGGCCTTTTCGGGGCACTCCGCTTCAATGAGGATGGCCTGCGCGCCCTTCTCGTGGTCAGGCAGGGCGGCCAGCAGAGCGGCTCCGATGCCGCCGGCCCGGTATTGGGGCAGAACAGCAAAGTAGTCCAGCTGGCTCACCTCACAGCCCACGGGCCGCACCATCAACAGATACGCCACCAGCGCGTCGTCCTCATACACGCCCCAGGTGTGGGCGGTACCGGCGGCCTCGCTGTTCAGGATCATGCTCAGGGGCTTCAGCTCTCCGGCAGGAAAATCCCGGCGCATCTCGTTCAGGTAAACGTTCGTCAGCTCTTCGGCGGTCAGCAGCCGCCAGGTCAGGCTCTCGGGGTTCATACGATACGGGTTCCTTTCTGGTAGACAGCCTGAATATTCAGTTCCTTGTCCGCCAGGATCACATTGCCGTAGCGGCCTGCAGCCAGACTGCCGTAATCATTGTCGATGCCAATGCTCTTGGCGGGGTTTTCGCTGGCGGCGCGGACAGCGCTTTCCAGCGGGACATTCATCTCCAGCACGGCACGCTTCATGCAGTCGTACAGGCAGGTGGCACTGCCCGCAATGGTGCCGGGGTGCTCGGTCAGGGTGGCGCGGGGGCCGCTGACCGTGACCGCCTGACCGCCCAAGCTGTACTGGCCGTCGGGCAGGCCGCAGGCCATCATGCTGTCGGCGATCAGGATGACATGGTCATCCCCGAAGGTGTTGAAGGTGAACCGCACCATGGCCGGGTGGATGTGAACGTTGTCGGTGATGAGCTCCACCTCCGCGCCCCGTTCCAGCGCCGCAATGATGGGGCCGGGCTCCCGGTGGGTGATGCCGGGCATGGCGTTGTACAGGTGGGTCATGTGGGTCGCGCCTGCGTCAAAGGCGGCGTTGGCGGTGTCGTAGCTGGTGCAGGTGTGGGCAATGGAGATCCGCACCTCGTCATGGCAGGCGGCAATGAACTCCAGCGCACCCGGCTCCTCCGGGGCGATATCCACCAGCTTGATCAGGCCGTTTGCCCGCTTCTGCAGGCGGCGGAACATTGCAACATCCGCCTTGTGGAGATACTCCGGGTTCTGGGCACCCACCTTGTTGGGGCTGATGAAGGGCCCCTCCATATTGATGCCCACAAGGTCTGCGCCTCTGCCGTTTTGATGGGCGGCGGCGGCATCCATCACGCCGTTCAGGATCTCTTCCGAGAAAGTCATGGTGGCGGGGCAGATGGCCAGCACACCCTTACCGGCCTCAAAATCGGCCAGGGTCTGGATGGCTTCTTCATTGCCGTCACAGAAATCCTTGCCCATGGCACCGTGGAAGTGGATATCCACCAGGCCCGGCAGAGCGTAAGCGCCCTTGGCATCCACGATTTCTTCGCCTTCCTCCGGCTGTGCAAAGGGCACGATGCGCCCCTCCCGGATGGTCAGGCTCCCCTCCTCAAAGGTGTGGCGGGGGGTATAAATCAGAGCATTTTTGATGATCATTTTAATGCCTCCTAAACCTCTCCGTCTGCTTCGCAGACGGAGAGGTTTTGTCTTACAGCAGGCTCAGTGCTTCCTCATCGGCCACAAGGATGCAGTCGGGGTGCATCTGCAGGATGGAGCCCGGGCACTCGGGGGTCACAGGGCCGGAGACGACTGCCTTGACTGCCTTGGCCTTTGCCAGACCGTTGGCCACCACCAGCACCTTGCGGGCCTGCATGATGGTCTTGATGCCCATGGTGTAGGCCTGCTTTGGCACCAGATCCTCGTTGCCGTCAAAGAAGCGCTTGTTGGCCTCGATGGTGGCAGGGGTCAGATTCACGCAGTGGGTCTCCAGCTCAAAGGCCTCACCCGGCTCGTTGAAGCCGATGTGGCCGTTGGGGCCAAGGCCCAGCAGCTGCAGGTCGATGCCGCCCACGCTGTGGATGATTTCGTTGTACTTTTTGCAGGCATCCACAGCATCGGGGTTGGTGCCGTCGGGCAGGTGGATGGCCTCGGGGCGGATGTTGACCTTGTCAAACAGGTTCTTGTGCATAAAGCTCCAATAGCTTTCGGGGTGCTCCTTGGGCAGGCCGCGGTACTCGTCCAGATTGACGGTGGTGACCTCAGAGAAATCCAGGTCGCCCTTGTTGTACCAGTCCACCAGCTGAGCGTATGCGCCAACAGGGGTGCCGCCGGTCGCCAGACCCAGCACGCAGTTGGGCTTCATAATGACCTGTGCGGAGATGATGTTGGCAGCCTTGCGGGACATGTCCTTGTAATCTTTTGCACGAATGATCTTCATAATGGGGAACCTCCTGTTATTTTGCTTTGTTGTTTTCAGTATAGCATATTTTCCGGCCAAAAGGGTAGCCGGTTTGTGAACAAAACAAAATGCCGCCGAAAGCGTGGCGTAAACGCCCGCCCTCAGCGGCATTTTTACAGTTTGGGAATGGATGCGGAAGCAACCAGCCTTCCGCACGGAAACGTGCTCAGAAGGATGCTTACAGCATCTTCTTCAGCTCATCATACACGAACTGCACCTTGGTGCCGATGATGACCTGGCAGGTGGTCTTGTCGGGGCGGATGACACCGGCAGCGCCGGCAGCCTTCACAGCCTTCTCATCCACAGCGGTGTAATCCTTAATGGTGAAGCGCAGGCGGGTAGCGCAGTAGTCCACGCTGGAGACGTTCTCCTTGCCGCCGATGGCCTTCAGCACGCCAGCAGCAACCTCAGTGTAGTTGTTGTTGGCCAGAACGACCTTCTTCTCAGCCTCTTCGGCATCCTCGTCCTCACGGCCGGGGGTCTTCAGGTCGAACTTGGTGATGGCGAAGTAGAACACGAAGTAGAACACCACGAATGCAGCGATGCCCAGAGGAATGATCATCCAGGTCTTAGCAGCTGCAGGCAGAGAAGCGGAGAACACCAGGTCGGTAGCACCTGCGGAGAAGCAGAAGCCAGCACGGAAACCGGAGTAGTAGGTGATGATGGTGAAGATGCCGTACAGAGCGGAGTACACAACGTACAGCGGGAAGCACAGGAACATGAAGCCGAACTCAAAGGGCTCGGTAACGCCGCAGACGAAGGCGCAGATAGCAGCGGACAGAACCAGACCGATGGCAGCCTTCTTGTTCTTGGCGGTACGGACCATGGCCAGTGCAGCACCGGCGATACCGAACATCATGCAGGGGAAGAAGCCGGACATGTACATACCCAGGCTCCAGCCCACGTCAGCAGAGGTCTCGCCTGCCCAGAAGTGGGACAGGTCGCCCAGGCCGATGGTGTCGAACCAGAACACGTTGTTCAGAGCGTGGTGCAGGCCGGTGGGGATCAGCAGACGGTTCAGGAAGGCGTAGATGCCAGCGCCGATGCCGTCCATGCCTGCGATGCCTCTGCCAATGGCGACCAGTGCATCGAAGATGACGGGCCAGACGAACAGCAGAGCGACAGAAACAACGATGGAGATCAGGCCGGTGGCGATTGCAACGAAGCGCTTGCCGGAGAAGAATGCCAGCCAGTCAGGCATCTGAGTGCTCTTGAACTTGTTGTAGCAGGCTGCACCCACCACAGCGGCCAGGATGCCGATGAAAGAGTTGCCGGCCACCTTCTGGAAAGCGATGTAGGTAGCGGTGCCCTCTTCCAGGGTGCGCACCATGCTGACCACGCCGGGGCTCAGCAGCTGCTGCATCATCAGGTAGCTGACCAGGCCAGCCAGACCAGCGGTACCGTCGTGGTCATCAGCCAGACCCACGGCTGCGCCGATGGCGAACAGCCATGCCATGTTATCGATCAGAGCGCCGCCTGCCTTGACCAGCAGGAAGCCAACGGTGTAAGCTGCACCGGAAGTTGCAGCACCGGGGACACCCATGACACCCGGGGCCAGAGCATAGCCGAGACCCATCAGGATGCCGCAGATCGGCAGCACAGCGACGGGAAGCATCAGAGCTTTGCCCAGTTTCTGGAGATACTTCATCATAAGACACATTCCTCCTTAAAGAATGTTGTTGTTATGGAGGCCTCTGGTTGCAGGCTGTCCATAATTGCGTAACAATATTTTAACACATCCTCCGAAAAAAAGAAATAGGGTTCACGCCCGTTTTCGCAATTTTGCACCAAAAATCCTTGAATTTGCATCTTTCGTGAAAAACTTTTTGGAATTATTGCGCATTTCAGAGCAGGATTTTGAAAAAACTTTTCTTTTGCTCTTTCTTCCCAAACCGCTTGCATCCCGCGCCGGAATCGGGTACTATACTTATAAATAGAAAACACAAGACCCAGGGAGGTTCTTTTTATGGAATGGACTGATATCCGCCTGACCGTGGCCAAGGCCGATGCCGACAACGCCGAGGCTGTTGCCACCATGATCGCCGAAGGCGGCATCTATATCGAGGATTACAGCGACATCGAGCAGCAGGTGGCCGAGATCGCCCATGTGGATCTGATCGAGCAGGAGCTGCTGGACAAGCCCCGCGACACTGTGATCATCCACATGTATCTGGAGCCGGGCGCTTCCCCCGTGGAGACGCTGGCCCTCATTCAGGCCCGGATGGAAGCGGCAGGCATCGACTACACCGTGGAGACCGAGGGCGTGGAGCAGGAGGACTGGCAGAACGGCTGGCGCAAATACTACCACCCCATGGACATTGGCAAACGGCTGGCCATCGTGCCCTCCTGGCAGGAGTACGACACCGACCGCGTCAAGCTGATCCTTGACCCCGGCCTTGCCTTTGGCACCGGCGGCCACGAGACCACCAGCCTCTGCCTGGAAGCGCTGGACGAGCGGGTCAGGGGCGGTGAGCGGGTGCTGGACATCGGCACCGGCAGCGGCATCCTTGCCATTGCCGCCCTCAAGCTGGGCGCAGGCAGTGCCGAGGGTGTGGACATCGACCCCGTGGCCGTGCGCACCGCAGGCGAGAATGCCGCCCTGAACGGCGTGGCCGACAAGCTGACCGTTCTGGTGGGTGACCTGTCCGACAAGGCCAGCGGCAGGTACGACATCATCACCGCCAACATCGTGGCAAACGCCATCATCAGCCTTGCACCCGCCGTGCCCGGCCTGATGGCCGAAAACGCCACCTTTATTGCCAGCGGCATCATCGACAGCCGCAAGGACGAGGTGGTCGCCGCTCTGGAAGCCGCCGGCCTGACCGTGCAGGAAGTGAAGGAGAAGCGCGGCTGGGAGTGTATCGTCTGCAAAAAAGCGTAATTGCAGAAGCTTTCATGATTTCTTTCAGCTGGCTTGCCCTCTCCGTCACCTTCGGTGCCACCTCTCCCAAAGGGAGAGGCCTTGGCAAAAAGATGAAGTTTGCGTGGACTGCCAAAGGCTCCCACTTTGGGGGAGCTGGATTTGCGAAGCAAAGACTGAGAGGGCGAGGACGTTTAAGGAGAACCACTATGCCTCACCGTTATTTTACAACCGAAATCTCCAATGGCACCGCCACCCTGCGGGGGGCCGATGCCCATCATCTTTCCCGCGTGATGCGGGGCAAGCTGGGGGACACTGTCATCTTATGTGACGGCAACGCCGTGGAATACACCGCCACCATCACCGGCTTCGGGCCGGAGACGGTGGAGTTCAGCGTGGAGCCGGGCTATCCCAGCGCCGCCGAGCCCAGCGTGGAAGTGACCCTGTTCGTGGGTTACCCCAAGCAGGACAAGCTGGAACAGGTCATCCGCCACGGCGTGGAGCTGGGCTGCACCCACTTTGTGCCCTTCTTCAGCCGGTACTGTGTGGCCGCCCCCAAAAAGGAGGAGCAGAAAAACGAGCGCTACAACCGCATCGCCTTTGAAGCCGCCAAGCAGTGCGGCCGGGGCGTGCTGCCGGATGTCGCCCTGCCCCTGCCCAATTTCGGGGCCCTCTGCCGCAGTCTGGAAGGGTACGACCTCGTGCTCTTCTGCTACGAGCTGGGCGGCGCGCCCCTGCGCCAGCTGCTGGCAGACGCACAGCCTGCCGACGGCCAGCGGCTGAAGATCGCCCTCATCACCGGTGCCGAGGGCGGCTTTGCCGTGGAAGAGGCCGAAATGGCCGCCAATGCCGGTGTGAAAACGGTCGGCCTCGGCCCCCGCATCCTCCGGTGCGAGACCGCCCCGCTGGCCGTGCTCTCCGCCGTAATGACCCTGACGGGCAACTTGGAGTAATTTTTATTTTCACACAAACAAAAAGGACGGCGCATGCCGTCCTTTTTGTTTACTTTATTTTCGCGTTCATCAGCGCTTTTTTTACCTCAATGAGGTTTTGCGGGCTGACCGAGAAGCTCCGCAGGCCCAGCTGCAGATATTGCAGGGTGTTGGCCGGATTGCCCACCGCGCTGCCGCAGATGGTCACGGGGATCCCGCCCTCCCGGGCAGCCTCCACCACCATGCGGATGAGCTTTTTCATTGCGTGGCTGGCCGGGCGGTAGTAGCGCTCGGCAATGGAGATATCCCGATCCACCGCGTGGGTGTACTGGGTCAGGTCGTTTGTCTCGATGACAAAGAAATTGCACCCGCGCTCCACGAATTCCTCTGCCGTCAGGCAGGCCGAGGGCACCCCGAACATCACGCCAAAGGGCGTATCCGGGTCAAACTCCTCCCCGCGCTCCCGCAGCAGCTGGCGGCAGTGCGCTACCAGCCGCATGGCCTCATCCCAATCTTCGAGGTTGGTCACCATGGGGAACATGACCCGCAGGGGGCCGTGGGCCGCCGCCCGGAGCAGGGCGCAGATCTGCGTTTCAAACTGGTGGGTCTGGCGCAGGCTGCTGCGGATGCCCCGCAGGCCCAGCTTGGAGGATTCCAACCCCCTATGGATATCGGCCATGGCGCGGTCCACACCAAAATCAAAGGTGCGCACTGTCACCACACCGCCCTTTGCGGCGGCAATGCAGGATTGATAGAACACGAACTGCTCCTGCTCGTCCACCGGGCGGCCCGGCAGCATCATATAGCCGCTGCGCAGCAGGCCCACGCCGGAAGCGCCTGCCTGCAGCGCCGATTCGATATCCTCCTGCCCGTAGCAGTTGGCCAGAAGCTCAAACGGCACATCATCCTTTGTCCGGTTGGGCAGGACGCTGATGCGGGCGGCTTCCGCGCTCTCCCACTGCAGCTCGCAGATGCGGCTGACCGCCTGCTGGCGGGTGTTGGCATCCGGGTCCAGGATGCACTCGCCGTTGTTGGCATCCAGCACCACGGTGCGGCCGTCGCAGTCGTCCAGAAACTCCCGTCCCACCTGCACCACGCAGGGAATGTGCATGGCCCGCGCAATGATCGCCGCGTGGCTCTGCTTATTGCCCTCCGAAGTGATGATGCCCAGGATCATCCCCGCCGGAACGCTGAACAGATCGCTGGGCATCAGCATCTCTGCCGCCAGGATCACCGGGTGATCCAGCGCCAGCCAGACCCGGGGACGGTTGGTCAGCACGTTCACCACGCGGCGGGCGGCATCCAGAATATCCGCACTGCGCAGCTGCATGTAGGCGTTGTCCTCCATGGCCGCAAGCTGCTCTGCATAGCGGTTGCCCGCACGGTACATGGCTTCGGCAGCGCTGATGCCCGCCTTGATCTGGAATTTGACCTCGTTCATAAAGCCTTCATCTTCCAGCATCATGCTTTGGAACAGGAAGATGGCCTGCTCCGTGGGGCCGCTGCGGTCTGCCATGCCGTCCAGCTCACGCTGGGCTGTCCTGACAGCGTTTTCCAGCAGGCGCTGTTCCCGTTCCGCGTTGAACGGCCCGGCAGAAAAATTTTCGTGCCAGCGCTCCAACCGGCTCACCTGTCCCATCACAAGGCCCGGCGAGGCGCTGTGTCCCTGATAGACCTTCATTCCTCGATCACCTCCGGCAGTACCGGCCCGGTAAGGGCACGGCAGACCAATGCCTGTAAGAACGTATTGGGCAGCAGAGCGGCCCGCGCGGCCTGTGCCGCATTGCCGCTGCCCTCAAACAGGGGCGCAAAGCTCTCGATGCGCTCCCGGTCGCATTTTTCCAAAAAGGCTTCCGCCAGTGTCCGGGTGGTATAGAACACAGTGGGGTCCACGCCCGCATCCTCGGCGGCAGCTTCCAGCGGGGCCAGCTGGGCATCCTTCATGTTGGCCAGCAGCAGGGCCGCATCCGCTGTCAGGGTCACGGGGTATTTTTCCCGCACCGCCTTCTGCACCTGCTGGAATTTCCACGCAAAAGCGGCGGCATCCTCACAGCTCTCGGCGCTGGTGGAAACGGCATAGGCGCAGCCCCGCAGATATCCCATGGCGCGGCGGGTATCGTAGTAGCCCAGCTCCATGTTCCGTCTGGCGGTATCGGGGTCAAAATGGAGGATGTCCCCCAGCTCCCAGTAGCTGCGGATCATGGTGGTGGGCAGGCCGGTGCGGTTGGGCAGGGTGATGCCCACCCCTTCCAGATCAACACAGACCAGCTCCTCCGCGCCCATCTTCTGGGCCAGCGCGGTGGGCATATTGTCCCGGTAGCCGCCATCCAGGAACTGCACTCCGTCGATCTGCTTTGCCCGCAGTGCGGGGAAACAGGCGGCAGAGGCCAGCAGGTAATCCTTCACCTTGCCCGCCGGGATATCCTCCAGCGTCAGCTCCCGGGGCTTCAGCCCCCGCTTTTCCACGGTGACAAGGCCGAACCGGATGGGCGAAGCCCGCAGGGCATCCTCATCCAGCACCCGCTCCACGATCTCTTCCAGCGGGGTCACGTCCATGCCGCCGTCCCGCACCACTTCCCGCAGGAAGGCGTGCAGCTCAGAGAGGTCGGCGTTTTCCTCCGGCAGCTCCATCACGTCCTGGCTGCGGATGCTCATCCACATATCCCGGGCCGTTTCGTACAGGTCCAGCGCAAACATGGCACCGTTCAGGCTGCCCACACTGGTACCGGTGATGATCTGGGGCCGCCAGCCCAGCTCGGTCAGGGCACGCCACACACCCACCTGATAGCTGCCGCGCGCACCGCCGCCTGCCAGCACCAGTGCCTTGACCGGGGTATCATTCTGTGCCATCTGGAACGCCTCCTAGTCATTCTTTGGAAATCTGTCAGAAGTATACCATATTTTCCGGAAAAATTCTCCCTGTTTTTGGAACAAAATCCATGGTATAATTTTGTTAACTTGTGTGAAACGATGGTGGAGGTAAAACAATGCACTGCAACAACTGGATCTTTGATATGGACGGCACCCTGACCGACAGCATGACCGTGGTATGGGAGGGTGCGCCCGATGCCCTGCTGGCCCGCTATGGCCGCACCCCAAAATCTGACCTCCACAAAACGCTCCTGACCATGGGCATGGCCGATGGCGCGGCCTACCTCATCCGGGAGTATGACCTGCCCCTGAAAATGGAGGACTACAACGATGTGATGTGGGATGTTATCACAAAGCTCTACGAAACCGTGGAGCTCAAGCCCGGCGTGCGGGAGCTGCTGGCCCGCCTGAAGGCCGAGGGTGCCCGCATGTGCATCTGCTCCAACACCTGGAGCACCCAGTGCCGCACCGTGCTCACCCGGTTGGGCATCCATGAATATTTCGACTTCTATGTGGAGGCACAGGGGGCACTCCACAAGAGCAGGCCGGATGTATTTTTCCAGACCCTTACACGCCTGGGCGGCACTGACCCCGACCGGTGCGTTGTCTGTGAGGATTCCCTCTACGCCGCCCGCACCGCCCACGACGCAGGCTTCCGCGTCATCGGCATCGCCGATGCCGCCAGCAAGTCCGATGAGCCCGCCCTGCGGGAGGTCAGCGACCAGTTCCTGACCGACTGGACGGAGCTGGACTGGGACAAAGTATGACCCTGCACCATGCAGAAAGCGGCCCGCAGAAGCAGGCCGCTTTCTTTTTTACGTGATAGACCTATCCTTCCAGAAACGCCCGGAACGCCGCCCTTACGGCGGGTTCGCGCCCCCGGGGGATGGGCACACGGGCACCGCTGCGCATCCAGAGCTCCCCGGAGGAGAGCTGAGCGGCGGCGGCAAGGTTGACCACATAGGAGCGGTGGGGCTGCAGAAAACGGGCATCGGCCAGCAGGGGCTTTGCCACCTCGGAAAAGGGCACCCGCAGAGAAAGGGAGGCCACGTCCTCGCCGCTGGCAAGGTGGTAGTGTACCACATGGTGGGTGCATTCCAGATACTCGATGTCCGCAAAGGGCAGGGCCCGCAGGCCCATAGCCGTGGTGACCGGGATGACCGGGCCGTATTCCGGCTCGGTGGCCCGGTCCAGCAGGGCCGTCAGCTGCTCCGGACGGAACGGGATATGCAGGTACTGCATCGCGTCCACCCGGAACGCTTCGTAGGCATAGGCCGTGGTGTGGGCCAGAAAGGCCAGCGGGACCCGCACGCCCCGGCGGCGCAGCTCTGCCGCCGCCTGCAGGCCGCAGCATGGGTTAGTGGCGGGCAGCTCGATGAGGTAGAGCTCGTACCGGGAGCCCGCTTTCTCCTGTTGCAGCAGGGCCGCCGTGCTTTCCAGCTGCTCCACGATGCAGGCATCGGCCCGGCGGGCATAATATTCCATGCAGTGGCGCTGCACCCGGCCCCGCAGCACAGGGTCCGGGCTGCACACCGCAATGTGAAAGATCATATCCGCTCCTCCTTTCCCTCTGCACAGCGCTTGATTTTTGCGCCATGAGGGAGTATTATGGACGAAAAAAGAAATGGGGGACACCGCCATGGATCAGCCGCTCGTCAGCATCATCCTGCCCGTATACAACGCTCAGAATCATCTGGCCCGCTGCATCGGCAGCATCCTGAACCAGACCTATAAAAACATCGAACTCATCATCCTGAACGATGGCTCCAAAGATCACAGCCTGCCCGTGTGTGAGGAGTTCCGCGCCAGGGACAGCCGCATCGTGCTGGTGGACAAGGAGAACTCCGGCGTGTCCGACACCCGCAACCTGGGCCTGAAGCTGGCCGGGGGCGAGTATGTCCAGTTTGTGGACAGCGATGACTACATCGACCCGGACTTCACCCGGCATCTGGTGGAAGCCGCCGAGACGCACCACGCAGACCTTGTGATTGCGCCCTACAAAATGGTGATCCCCGCCGGGGCCACAAAGCCCGAGCAGGTGCTGGAAAAGTTGGAGGACAATCTGGGCGTGATGAGTGTTGCCCGGCCCCCTGAGGTGCGGGAATACGGTTTCCTGCCCGCCGGGGTCTACGACAAGGACACCTTTGCCCTGCGGCTGATGGACAAGCCCGCCTCCTACTTTTACAGTGTGCTCTGGAACAAGCTCTACCGCCGCATCCTGCTCACCGGCAATGACATCCAGTTCACCAGCGAGCTGAAATGGGCCGAGGATCTGGTGTTCAACATGCAGTATATCCAATATGCCGAGACCTTCGTCTCCATTGACAAAGCCGGTTACTACTACGTCCAGAATCCCCAGAGCATCTGCCACACCCAGATCAACCCGGCCTCCATCGTGCAGAACAAGATCCAGACGTTCCGGTATTATAAAGACCTCTACACCCGCCTTGGGATGTACGAGGAGGTGCGGCCCCAGCTGTATAAGTTCCTGGTGGATATCGCCGAGAGCACCTACCCCTCCGGCCCCTTCAAAAAGATCATTGAGGAAGCCAAGGAATACTGGAAAAACCGGAAAGAATAAACCAAAATCGGGAGACCCCCTGCGGGGTCTCCCTTTTTTGTGGTTATGCTCCGATGGCAGTGCACTTCTTTGCCAGCCAATCCCGCTCTTCTTCATTCAGGCGGGGAGCCAGCTTCTCAAACACTTCGCGGTGGTAGGCGTTCAGCCAGTCCAGCTCGTCCCGGGTCAGGACACCGGGCACCACAGGAGAGGTGGCAATGGGCACAAAGGTCAGCGGACGGAAGGCCAGGAAGGTGCCGTACTGGTTGTCGGCCTTGTGGTAGCACTCCAGCACGTTCTCAATGCGGATACCCACCTGACCGGCCTCGTACACGCCCGGCTCATCGGTGACGATCATGCCCGGCTGGAACACCGTGGTGTTGCGGCCGTTCAGGGAGTGGGGGCCCTCGTGGACGTTGCCCACAAAGCTGACGCTGTGGCCGGTGCCGCAGCGGTAGTTGATGAGGTGCTGCCACAGCGGCTCACGGGCGATGGTATCCAGCATGTGGCCGTCGCAGTAGTTCAGCCAGACAGCCTTTGCGATGTCGATGTGGCACTGCAGGGTCCAGGTGTAGAACAGCTTTTCGTCCTCGGTCAGCTCACCCAGCGGGTAGGTGCGGGTGATATCGGTGGTGCCGTCCAGATAGGTGGCACCGCTGTCCACCAGCAGGAAGCCCTTGCGCTCCAGCTTGGCATGGTCCTCCTCGGTGGCGTGGTAATGCATCATGGCAGCGTTTCCACCGTAGGCGGCAATGGTGCCAAAGCTCTCCACGATGAACTTGTCCTGTGCAGAGCGGTACTTGTGGAGGATCTCGTCCACGGTCAGCTCGGTCAGCTCTTCCCCGGCAGCTAGGCGCTCTTCCAGCTCCTTCTGGAACCGCACCATGGCAACCGCATCCCGCAGATGGGCTTCGCGGTCGTGAGCCAGCTCGACCTCATTCTTCACGCCCTTCATGGGCAGCAGGGGGTCGGCCTCATCCTTCACGGTCAGGGCAGCATTGTTCTGCAGGGTCTCGTAAACGGCAAAGTTCACGGATGCAGGGTCAGCCAGCACGGTCTGGGGCTCGGTCTCAGCGGCCAGGAACTTGAGCACGTCATCGTACTCCTGGATCTCCACGCCGTTGGCCTTGAGCTCTGCGGCAGCTTCCGCACCCAGACGTGCGGTGTTGATGAAGAGCACCGCGCGCTCCGGGGTCACATAGCAGTAGGACATGGCATAGGGGGTGCACTGGATATCCATGGCGCGCAGGTTCAGCAGCCAGGCCAGATTATCCAGCTTGCCCACCAGCTGTGCGGTGCAGCCCAGCTCCTTGAGCCTGCCGCGCAGGCGCTCCAGCTTTTCGGCAGGGGAGAAGCCCGCATACTCCTTGGGCAGGATCCATGCCGGGGTGGCAGGCAGGGCGGGGCGGCCCTCGGTCCACAGCTCATCCTCAAGGTTCAGGGTCTTGATGGTGCCCTTCTTGGCATCCAGCTTCTTCTGCACGCCGCGCACCAGCCCGCAGGAAGCGGTCAGGCCGCACAGGCCCAGCACGCCGTTCTCAGGCAGCACCTTGCCGCAGTATTCCTCCACGGTGGGCACGCCCGGCTCACCCATCCGCATCAGCTGGATCTCGGTACCGGCGATCTCCTTCTCGGCCTGCACAAAGTAGCGGCCGTCTGCCCAGACAGCGCTCTCGGTGGGGGTGACGACGAAGTTGGAGTTTTCGCCGTGAAAGCCGGAGAAATAGGTCAGGGAGGTGTAATGGTCGGGCAGGTACTCGCTGGAATGCGGGTCACCCACCGGAATCAGATAAACGTCCACGCCGTTGGCCTTCATGGCAGCCCGCAGGGCAGCCAGACGCTCAGGAACCGTGTTCATGCTCATAATAAAAAGCCTTCTTTCTTCCATCTATCTGCCGGAAAAACGTCCGGCGGCGGGGGTCACTGTGTCTTATTGTACCATCACTCCGGGCAGAATGCAATTCACCGGCAGCGAAAAGCCCCCGCCGGGGCATCAGCACTCAGGCGGGGGCAGAAAGCACGGTCACCGCGCGTTCTTTTTTGCAAGATCTTTGGTGTACAGGGCACGGGTGGCGTTCAGCACAGCCAGCACCATCACGCCCACATCGGCGAAGATGGCGGTCCACATGCTGGCCAGACCCAGCGCACCCAGCACCAGGCAGGCGAACTTGATCGCCAGAGCAAACACGATGTTCTGATACACAATGCGCAGAGTGCGGCGGGCAATGCGCATGGCCAGCGCGATCTTGGCCGGGTCATCGTCCATCAGGACAACGTCAGCGGCCTCGATGGCAGCATCGGAGCCCAGAGCACCCATGGCGATGCCCACATCGGCACGGGACAAAACCGGAGCATCGTTGATGCCGTCGCCCACAAAGGCGAGGTTTTCTTTGGGCTGCTTTGCGGCGAGGAGCGTTTCGATCTGGTCCACCTTGTCGCCGGGCAGCAGGCCTGCATGGTATTCATCCAGACCCAGCTCGGCGGAAACGGCCTTTGCCACAGGCTCTGCGTCGCCGGTCAGCATGACCGTCTTGCGGACACCGGCCTGTTTCAGGCCCCTGATGGCAGCGGCACTGTGAGGTTTGACCACATCGGCGATGAGCAGATAGCCTGCATATCTGCCCTCCATGGCAACATGGACGATGGTGCCCGGCTCGGTGATCTCGGGAACCGTCAGGCCCAGCTTTGCCATCAGGCGGGCGTTGCCGGCGGCGACGGTTTTGCCGTCCACCTTTGCGGTCACGCCGTGGCCGCCCAGCTCCTGCACATCGGTCACACGGCTGGGGTCAATGTCCTTACCGTAAGCGTTCTTGATGCTCAGGGAGATGGGATGCTTGGACCAGCTCTCGGCCAGAGCGGCGGCTTCCACAAGGGCATCCCCGGTCACGCCGTTTTCGGGGTGGATGCCCACCACCTTGAAGGTGCCCTGGGTCAGGGTGCCGGTCTTATCAAACACCACGATGCCGGTGCGGGCCAGCTCCTCCAGATAGGTGGAGCCCTTGACCAGGATGCCGCAGGCGGACGCGCCGCCGATGCCGCCGAAGAAGCTCAGCGGGATGGAGATGACCAGAGCGCAGGGGCAGCTGATGACCAGGAAGGTCAGGGCGCGGTAGACCCAGTCACCGAAGCGGGCGGGCTGGCCCATCAGCAGCAGAACGATGGGGGGAACAAAGGCCAGCGCCAGTGCGCCGTAGCAGACGGCGGGGGTGTAGACCCGGGCAAAGCGGGTGATGAAGTTCTCGGCGCGGGCCTTCTTCATGCTGGAATTTTCCACCAGGTCGAGGATCTTGGAAACGGTGGATTCGCCGAACTCCTTGGTGGTCCGCACCTTCAGCAGGCCGGTCATGTTCACACAGCCGCTGATGACCTCATCGCCGGAGCGGACATCCCGGGGCAGGCTCTCGCCGGTCAGGGCGGCAGTGTTCAGGGCAGAAGTTCCCTCCACGATGATGCCATCAATGGGCACCCGCTCGCCGGGCTGGACCACGATCACAGTGCCCACCTCCACATCATCGGGGTCCACCTGCTCCAGTTTGCCGTCCTCGTCCTCAACGTTGGCGTAATCGGGGCGAATATCCATCAGGCTGGAAATGCTCTGGCGGCTCTTGCCCACGGCCACGCTCTGGAACAGCTCGCCGATCTGGTAGAAGATGATAACGGCACAGCCCTCCACATAATCGCCCAGCGCAAACGCGCCCACAGTGGCAACAGCCATCAGGAAGCACTCGTCAAAGGGCTGGCGGTTCTTGATGCCCAGCAGTGCCTTGCGGAGCACATCCCAACCGACCACCAGATAGGGGATGCAGTAGAGCAGCAGCTCCACCGGCGTGGGAAACTGGGGCAGCAATTTGAGGATGAGCACCAGCACCAGAGCAGCAATGATCCGGTACAGGTTCTTCTTCTGCTTTTTATTCATATCTGTACTCTCCTTTTTTCTGGATTCTGGGCCGCAATGCGCCGCGGCGGGCGGGGTGGATTCAACAGGTTTTCCCCACGGGATAGACTTTTCCACGTTTTCCCCTGAGTTTTCCACGGACTTTTCCCGGAGAAAACCTGCTTTTTCGCGTTTCTTTTTGCATTTTTTCGCAGAAACTGTTGAAAACCCGGTGGAAACTGTTGAAAACCCGTTTTCTTTTCCACAGTTTCCCACACCGGCTTTGGGGCCGTTCTGTCCGAAAAATGCGTCACAAAAAGCTCCCCCGCAGGGGAGCCGCACCGGAGTTACAAACCCCTGTTTCCTCAGATATCAAAGATCTCGCAGTCGTCCTCGACCTTTTTGCAGGCAGCCAGAACGTTCACCATGGTGTTGTGGGGGTCTGCACCCTCAGCAAACTCGACCTTCATCTTCTGGGTCATAAAGCTGACGGTAGCCTGTGCCACGCCTGCAACGGTGTTGGCGGCATCCTCCATCTTCTGGGCGCAGTTTGCGCAGTCAACTTCGATCTTGTAGCTCTTCTTCATCATAGGTACCTCTCTTTATTTTATGTGGACCTCTCAGGCGCGCCTTGTGCGCCCGGAGGCTTTGTACTGCGTTTTCCGTTTACTCCTCAATGTGATCCATGCCCATGGAGAGGATGCTTCTCACATGGTCATCATCCAGTGCATAGTAAACGGTCTTGCCATCCCGGCGGAAGCGCACGAGCTTGGTATCCTTGAGCACCCGGAGCTGGTGGCTCACTGCCGACTGGCTCAGCTGCACCGCGTTGGCAATGTCCTGCACGCAGAGCTCATTGTCATGCAGCGCATATAAGATCTTGATGCGGGTGGAGTCGCCGAACACCCGGAACAGGTCGGCCAGCTCATACAGCACCTCGTCATCCGGCATCACCACCGGTTCCGTGTTTTCCTGCCCCGCCGGGGTCATCTGCTCCAATCCGATCATGTCCGTCCTCCTTTTGCCGCATTTTACATGAACGTCTGTTCATGTGTTCATGTTATCATGCAGAAAGGCTTCTGTCAAGGGGTTTTGCAAAGATTTCCGCATTCCTCTTAAAATCATTGAAAAAAACCGTAAAGAAAGCCAAAACGGAGGGAGATTTGCAGAAAAAAACGCCCAAACAGGTGCATCTGTGCCAAAAGTGTGGTATTCTAACAATGTATTTCTAAATTTTCGCCTTCGGGCATCTGGAAAGGACGTATTTTTATGTTGGAAGCTGGCATCCGCGGCGAGCAGAGTGTCGCCGTTACTGCCGAGAACACTGCAAAGACCATGGGCAGCGGTACGCTGGACGTGTTTGCCACCCCCGCGCTGGTGGCACTGGCCGAAAAGACCTGCTGGATGAGCGTTGCCGCCGCGCTGGACGAGGGCTGCGGCACCGTGGGCACCCGGCTGGAGCTGGAGCACAGCGCCCCCACCCCTGTGGGCATGACTGTGACCTGCGAGAGCGAGCTGACCGCCGTGGAGGGCCGCAAGCTGGTGTTCAAGGTCTCCCTGCACGACGAGAAAGGCCCCGTGGGCGGCGGTGTGCACGAACGGTTCATCATCAACAACGCCAAGTTTGCCGCAAAGGCAGAGAGCAAAAAGGGGTAACGGCCTCGCCCTCTCAGTCAGCGCCGTTGGCGCTGCCAGCTCCCCCAAAGGGGGAGCCTTTGGCATTGTGGGCAGGCTGACCGTGCAGATACAGCGGCACTCTGTCCTCTTCCATCACCTGCGCTTCCGCCTTTTGCTGGGCGGCGGTCAGCAGGCGGATGGCCTGTTCGTTGGCGCGGAACAGCTCAAAATACAGCGCTTTATAATCCGGCGTGGCGGCGGCCCCCTTTCCGTTTGCAATAGGGATAGTCTGCCCCGGGCCGGGACAAAAAATCAAGTGAGGAATCATTTATGAAAAAGACAAATCTCTCCTGGGTGGGGGCACTGCTGGTGTTTGCCCTGCTGCTGTGGTGCACCGCAGCCACCCCCGGCACCATTGCCGACCCGGCCAGCTACGCCCCCGCGGTGTACAGCTCCATGCTTTCCCTGCTGCCGCCGGTGGTGGCCATTGTGCTGGCCCTGAACACCAAGGAGGTCTACACCTCCCTGCTGGTGGGCATTGCCACCGGCGCGCTGCTCTTTGCCAACGGCAACCTGGAGCTGGCGCTCAACACCCTGTTCTTCAACGAGGACGGCGGCATGGTTGCCAAGCTCTCTGACAGCAGCAACGTGGGCATTCTGGTCTTTCTGGTGATGCTGGGCATTCTGGTGGCCCTGATGAACAAGGCCGGCGGCAGCGCCGCCTTTGGCCGCTGGGCCTCCACCCACATCCACACCCGGGCCGGGGCGCAGTTTGCTACCCTTATTCTGGGCATGCTCATTTTTGTGGACGACTACTTCAACTGCCTGACCGTTGGCTCCGTGATGCGCCCCGTGACCGACCGGCAGAAGGTCTCCCGCGCAAAGCTGGCCTACCTCATTGATTCCACCGCCGCGCCCATCTGCATCATTGCGCCGGTGTCCAGCTGGGCCGCCGCCGTTACCTCCAGCGTGCCGGAAGGCTCCGGCATCAACGGCTTTACCATGTTCCTGCGCACCATTCCCTACAACTACTACGCCCTGCTGACCATTGTGATGAGCCTGTTCCTCATCTTCACGGGCACGGACTACGGCTCCATGAAGCAGCACGAGGACAATGCCCGGGCCGGTGACCTTTTCACCACGGCCGACCGCCCCTACGGCGACGATGTGGATGCCGAGGACGATGCCCACGGCCATGTCATTGATCTGGTGGCCCCGGTGCTGGTGCTGATCGCGGCCTGCATCTTTGGCCTGATCTACACCGGCGGCTTCTTTGAGGGCGTGGACTTCATCACCGCCTTCTCCGACTGCAACGCCTCCGCCGGTCTGGTGCTGGGCAGCAGCATTGCCCTGATGTTCACCTTTGTGTTCTACCGTGTCCGCAGCGTGATGACGTTCCAGGATTTTGCCGCCTGCATCCCCGAGGGCTTCAAGGCCATGGTCAGCCCCATGCTGATCCTGTCCCTGGCCTGGACGCTTTCCGGCATGACCAACCTGCTGGGTGCAAAATATTACGTTGCCAACCTGCTGGGCGGCTCCGCTGCCGCCCTGCAGTACCTGCTGCCGGTCATCATCTTCCTGGTGGCGGTGTTCCTGGCCTTTGCCACCGGCACCTCCTGGGGCACCTTCTCCATCCTGATCCCCATTGTCTGCCACGCTTTCCCCCAGGGCGAGATGCTGGTGGTCTCCATTGCGGCCTGCCTGTCCGGCGCTGTGTGCGGCGACCACTGCTCTCCCATTTCCGACACCACCATCATGGCCTCTGCCGGTGCGCACTGCTGCCATGTGAACCATGTTTCCACCCAGCTGCCCTACGCCATTACCGCCGCTTCCTGTTCCGCCGCGTGCTATGTGATCACCGGCCTGACCCAGATGTTCCTGGGCAGCAGCGCCAGCCTGTGGACCTCGCTGATCCTGCTGGGCGTTGCCATTGTGCTGGAGCTGGTGGTGCTGAACATTCTGCGCGTAAAGCTGGGCAAAAAGACCAAAGCGTGATATACTAAAGGAAATTGAGTGTTCGAAGGGAGACCGTACCATGCTGGAAAAAGCATTCAACGATGTCTATACCAAGTTCAAGCTCCATTTCTACCAGAACGTGTTCCAGCGCTTTGCCACCCGTGAGGCGACCCTGACCACGGTGGAATCCTTTTGCATGGAGGGCATTATGGCCATGGGGGAGCCCACCATTGCGGAGTTTTCCCGGATGATGCAGATCTCCACCCCCAACGCGGCGTATAAGATCGGCTCGCTGGTGCGCAAGGGCTATGTGGAAAAGATCCAGTCCACCACCGACCGCCGGGAGTATCACCTGCGGCCCACCCAGAAGTATATCGACTACTACAACATCAGCTACTCCTACCTGAGCACGGTGGTCCAGCGGGTGAACAAGCGCTTCCCCAAAGAGGACGTGAAGAAGCTGGAACAGATGCTGACCATCATCAGCAACGAGCTGATGCCAGAGCTGAACCTGGAAAACAACCCGGAGGCTCCGGAGGAAAAGAAAACCGCGCGCTGAGCCGCACCCTTCCGGAGACCCCGGAAGCCCATGCGCTGACCCGCGCAGCCAGACAGGACTGCCCCGCAGAGATGTGGAGCAGCCCTGTTTTTTTCTGCCGGAACGGGCCATGCGGCCAACAAAAAAAGCCCCGGAGGGCTTGCGGGACCCTCCGGGGCGAGGCAGCGGCGTGCGGGCCCGCTGCCTCAGGGGATAGCGATCAACAGGAGATTCTGGGGGAGCAACTTTTTGGGGGAATCGTTAAGGAATGTGATGCATGGCCCAAAGGGTCAGCGGGGCGTTTGCCCGGGGCCTTTGGGGGGTTGGGGTTCAGTGCTGGGACTTGTAGAACATGGCCTTGCGCTTGCGCTCCATCCAATATCCCGCTGCAGACAGCACCATGCCTGCGCCCAGCATCAGGTCTGCCAGCCAGCCGCTGGTGCCGGTCTGGATCAGCTTGGCATCCTGCACCGCCGGGAGCACCGGGGTCTCGGGAGCGGGAGCCCACACCTGCTGGTGCAGCTCCTTCAGCGATTGCAGATCCCGGCCGGAGAGGGCACGGTAGACCCGGAACATCTGCCGGTTGCACAGCCGGAGGATGCCGCAGGCTTCCTGCAGGCCGGAGGGCAGGCCCTCCAGCGGGAGCACCCGGCACAGCCATGCCAGCAGCACCACGGTGCCCACCGCACAGCCTCTTTGAACCTGTTCTCGCTGCCTCTGTTTCATCCTGCATCCCCCGTCTTTTGTGCCGTTCCCCGGTGTTTTTTCTCCATTATATCACATCCGTGCTGTAATTTACCAGAGAGCAGAGGGGAATGTACCTCTGTGCCGCTTGCGCCTGCTCTGAAAACCGTTTGAATTGCAAAACGATTTTTTAGTTGCTATACTGGGCTTATCAAATTTTTTTCGGGAGGATGCCGCAGTGACAGCACAGACAATGCAAATCGGGAACACATCTTGCCGCATTTACGGCGAAGCCAATGCAGAATACCTGCTGCTCCAAATGACAGGTGAGCATGAGCTGCAAAGTATGGATTATGAAGTGGCGGCGATCGCACAAAGCAGCCGGAATTTTCTGTTTGCGGCTCTCCCGGTGGAAAGCTGG
>OLQI01000090.1_pt1 | contig 95820 bp, 90 predicted proteins | sample 1672171 | NCBI WGS metagenome assembly OLQI01 (sample SAMEA3136655, study PRJEB25190) | human gut metagenome
GGATAAACGCTGAAGGCATCTAAGCGTGAAGCCCCCCTCAAGATGAGATATCCCAACGAAAGTTGTAAGACCCCTTGAAGACGACGAGGTAGATAGGACAGAGGTGGAAGTGTGGTAACACATGGAGCTGACTGTTACTAATAGGTCGAGGGCATAACCAAGTAAGGTGGATAGATAAGATGTTAAAAAGTTTCTTATATGCAGTTTTGAAGGTATATATTTATATAAGAAGTGATTGGTATGAACCAGTCACTTTTTTTGTGTATATAGAAAATTGCATTTCTTATTACACAAAATCCTCCGGCAGGATGCGCATTCGCACGAATAAGAATTATGTCGCAAGCGTCTGCTTTCACTTCGGTCATTGCTGGAGGCGCGTCGCTGGCGTTCAGCAACGCGCTCAACGCGAGAATGTGCCTCGGCACATTCTTTGCTCTTGTAATAGGAGATGTTGGTTCGATATTGACGCAAATAAAAGGAGTCAATTTATCAAGAAATAAATGACTCCCCAGATATCTATAATATGACATCAACGATTCTGAATATATGTAATAAACTTCTCTACACTACTATTTATATAAATTCCTTTTTTCCACACTAGTCCGATCTGTTGTTCTATCGGAGGATTCATCGGAATCCCAACGATATCTGGTTGATTGCGGATAACAGATTCATATAGAAAAGCACCGCCCAGTCTTTGGGCAATAAACTGTCGAATGGTATGTAGCTGACTTGCATGCATGATGATATTAGGCTTGATACCATGTCGTTCAAACAGTCCCATTAATGTATTCGTCTGTACTGAATCAGTATTGTACATCATAATTGGCTCATTTTTAATCATTTCGACTGTAAGTTCTTTTTCTCTTGCCAGTGGATGTTCCGGTGATACACAGAACACAAAAGAATCGGAATCAATCGGGTAAGAGTTCATTTTATCAATATCATAAAAATCCATATTAACTAGTGAAACGTCCAGAGTCTCTTCATTTACAAGAGAGGCAGCACGAATAGAGCCGTATTCAAATAATTCCAGGTGAATTTCAGGGTGTATTTTGGAAAATTCTACATAAATATCCGGAAAATAAACTGTACTTAATAGTGGTGGAATTCCAATACGGATCGGAGGAGTCTGCCGAACTTCAGAATAACGGATTATCATTCGGATTTTTTGAATATGCAATCGTAGGTATACCGATTCTGATCTGTGGAATTTTATTCTACGCAACGATTGGACACAGACTTCTGCCGGACAGAGAGCCGACCGATGATGGTGCATTTGATACGACCAAGAATTTTGATGATGTACCGAAGTGGAAACAAATTGTATCATTAGTTGTTTTGATTCTAACTCTTGTGGGAATGATTTTTGAAGAACAAATCGGAATAAAGCTTTGCGTAACTGGTTGTATTGGAGCCTTAGTATTGATTTTAACAGGCGTTATTTCTGAGAAAGAAGCTTTGAAATCTATCGATTTGAAGACAATCTTTCTGTTCGGTGGAACACTTTCCTTAGCAGCAGCGCTTGGAGAGACAGGAGCAGGAGAACTGATTGCAGAAAAAGTAATTGCAATGCTTGGAGAAAATCCATCTCCGTTTATATTAACATTTGTCGTATTCGTACTTTGTTGCGTACTTACGAACTTTATGTCAAATACAGCGACGACAGCACTTATGGCACCGATTTGCATGTCCATTGCACAGGGCATGGGTGCAGATCCGAGAGCAGTTTTGATGGCCTGTGTTATTGGAGGTTCTTGTGCATACGCAACACCGATTGGTATGCCGGCTAACACAATGGTCGTAGGAGCGGGAGGATATACATTTATGGATTATGTAAAAGCCGGATTCCCGTTGATTATCATTACTACAGTCGTGAGCATGATTATCTTGCCAATCGCTTTTCCATTCTTCCCATAAGAGAAAAGTATTTCTCATAGGAAATGAACTGAAAGCAGCAAATACATTTTTATATAAAGGAAATGTATAAATAAAATAGTAGAACACATTTATAAGGAGGATTACCATGAGTAAGACAGAACAGGTAGAAAAACTTACGAATTATATGGCGAACTTCGTGTCATATATCGGGAAAGTACTGCCGGACGATATCATTGCAAAATTAGATGAGCTGGCAGAGAAAGAGGACAGTCCACTGTCAAAGACAATCTATCAGACAATGAAACTGAATCAGAAGCTCGCGAAAGATTTGAATCGTCCAAGCTGCCAGGACACAGGAGTATTACAGTTCTGGGTAAAATGTGGAACAAAGTTCCCACTGATCGGTGAATTGGAAGCATTGTTAAAGGATGCGGTTGTAAAAGCAACATTTGAAGCACCACTTCGCCATAACAGTGTTGAGACATTTGACGAGTACAATACAGGAAAAAATGTTGGAAAAGGAACACCGACTGTATTCTGGGACATCGTTCCGGACAGTGATCAGTGCGAAATCTATGCATACATGGCAGGTGGTGGATGTACACTTCCAGGAAAAGCTATGGTTCTGATGCCAGGGGCAGGATATGAAGGTGTAACAAAATTCGTTATGGACGTTATGACATCTTATGGAATCAACGCATGTCCACCACTGTTAGTCGGTGTGGGAGTTGCAACATCTGTTGAGACCGCAGCACTCCTTTCTAAGAAAGCACTGATGCGTCCACTTGGAAGCCATAACGAGAACGAAAGAGCAGCATCTATGGAAAAACTTCTTGAGGACGGAATTAATGAAATTGGCCTTGGACCACAGGGAATGGGCGGTAAGTATTCTGTTATGGGTGTACATATTGAGAATACAGCAAGACATCCATCTGCAATCGGAGTTGCCGTAAACGTAGGCTGCTGGTCTCACAGACGTGGACATATTATCTTTGATAAAGACCTGAACTACACAATCACAACACATTCGGGGGTGACGTTATAATGATCGAGATGAAAGACGGAAAGAAAATATTAACAACGCCAATTACAGATGAAGATCTGGCAGATATCCATGTAGGAGATATTATTTACTTAAATGGAAGCATGACAACTTGTCGTGACGTAGCTCACAGACGTCTTGTTGAAGAAGGACGAGAGCTTCCGGTTGATGTAAGAAATGAAGCAATTTTCCATGCAGGACCGATTATCCGCCCATTGGAAAATGATAAATTTGAGATGGTATCCATTGGACCAACAACCAGTATGAGAATGGAAAAATTCGAGAAGGAATTCGTTGAAAAAACTGGTGTGAAGATTATCATTGGAAAAGGTGGAATGGGACCAAATACAGAGTATGCATGTAAGAACTTTAAAGCACTTCACTGTGTATTTCCAGCAGGAAATGCAGTTGTAGCAGCTACAGAAGTAGAAGAAATTGTGGATGCTCAGTGGAGAGACCTTGGAATGCCTGAGACACTCTGGCACTGCCACGTAAAAGAATTAGGACCTCTGGTCGTATCTATTGATACAGACGGACGTAATCTCTTCGAAGAGAATAAAGTCATTTTCAATCAGAGAAAAGACAAAGCAATTGAAGAAATCTGCAAACACGTAAAATTTATTAAATAAGCCAATTTGTGAAAACCTCTTAAAGATTTTGGTTAGTAAGCTAACCATACCCAAACCTCGGCACCCCGTCTGACCAGCGGGGTGCTATTTCGATTTTGAATAATACATTTCTTTCGCATTGTGTATTGTCGCACAATTCAGAATCCGTTACAATAAAGTTATATCTTCTGTTATGAAGAAAACAAGGAGGTCGTGGTATGTCGGATTTGAAATATGACATCATCATTATCGGTGCGGGTGTTTCAGGTTGTGCTGTGGCACGGGAATTATCACGTTATGATTTGAAAATCTGTGTGCTGGATAAGGAAAGTGATGTCTGTGAGGGGACGAGTAAGGCGAACAGTGGAATTGTTCATGCAGGACATGGTGCAAAGCCAGATACATTGAAAGCGAAACTGAATGTTCAGGGAAATCTTATGATGGAAGAGATGGCAAAAAAGCTGGATTTTCCGTTTAAAAGAAATGGTTCACTAGTTGTCTGTCAGAACGAGGAAGAACTTTCAAAACTAGAAGAACTGAAAGAGCGAGGCAAAGAAAATGGAGTGGAAGGGTTAAGAATCCTGACAAGGGAAGAGGCGCTTGAACTGGAACCGGCACTTGCAGATTCTGTGTATGCGGCGCTTTATGCACCAACCGGAGGAATTGTCTGTCCATTTCTTATGAATATTGCTTATGCAGAAAATGCAGCAATCAATGGTGTAAAGTTCCAATTTGGAACGTGTGTGCAGGATATACAGAGATGCCATCAAGTAAGTGGATTTGAAGTCATTACAAATCAGGGAACATTATATTCAAAATATGTAATCAATGCTGCCGGAGTTTATGCGGACGAAATCCACAACATGGTCAGTGAGAAGAAACTTCACATTACACCGCGAAGGGGAGAATATTGTCTCCTTGATAAAAATGCGGGAACTCTGGTCAGTCATACTATTTTTCAAGTGCCAGGGGAAATGGGGAAAGGTGTTCTTGTAACTCCGACCATACATGGCAATCTGATGATCGGGCCAACTGCCGATGATGTTCCAGATAAAGAAGATAATGCGACGACGAGAGCAGGGCTTGATAAGGTGTTAAATGATTCTGCGAAATCCGTAAAAGGCATTCCGACACGCCAGGTCATCACATCATTTGCAGGACTTCGTGCACATGAAGATGGTGGGGATTTCCAGATAGAAGAATTAACTGATGTGCCAGGATTTATCGATGTGGCTGGAATCGAATCACCAGGACTTACCAGTGCCCCGGCAATCGGAGTGTATGTCTGTGATTTAGTAAAAAAAATGATGGAAGATACAGATCGGCGAATAAATCCAGGAGATTCGGGGAATTTAAGAAGTTTCGAAGTAGCTGATAAACAAAAAAGTTCAGGCAGATTGCAGGAAAAAGAAAATTTCATAGAGACGCGTAAAGGAATCGTACATTTTGCAGAACTAAGTCTGGAAGAACAAAAGGAACTGATTCAGAAAGATTCAGCGTATGGACAGGTCATCTGTCGCTGTGAAACCGTGACTGAGGGAGAGATTCTGGATGCAATCCGAAGACCGCTTGGAGCGCGGACGCTGGATGGATTAAAGCGAAGAGTCCGGGCAGGCATGGGACGATGCCAGGGAGGATTCTGTACACCGAGGATTATGGAGATACTGTCCAGAGAGTGTGGAATTCCGTTGGAAGAAATCTGTAAAAATAATCCGGATTCCCGAATCATTGTAGGGACAAATAAGGACAGGCTGTAGGGAGGGGCAGGAATGAAAACTTGTGATTTAGTCATTATCGGAGGCGGTCCTGCAGGACTTGCAGCAGCGCTTGGAGCAAGAAAACAGGGAATAAAGGACATTTTAATCGTAGAAAGAGACAAAGAACTTGGTGGAATTCTAAACCAGTGTATTCACAATGGTTTCGGACTTCACACATTTAAAGAAGAGCTGACTGGACCGGAATATGCAGGACGTTATATTGAGCAGGTAAAAGACGCCGGGATTCCATATGTGGTCGATAGCATGGTGCTGAGCATTCAAAGCATGAGCCAGTATAAGAGTAGTCTTCAAGCAGATCAGTGTGAATATAACAAAGAAAAATATTCAGAAGCAGATCAAGATAAATATAGCAAGAAGAAATATACAGATAAAATTATCACTATGGTTAGTCGTACGGAAGGTATCATTCAGATTCAGGCAAAGGCAGTAATACTTGCCATGGGTTGCCGGGAGCGTCCAAGAGGAGCGCTTAATATTCCGGGATATCGCCCGGCTGGAATCTACAGTGCCGGAACGGCACAAAGACTTGTAAATATGGAAGGTTATCTGCCAGGACGTGAAGTCGTGATTTTAGGTTCTGGTGATATCGGACTGATCATGGCAAGACGTATGACACTGGAAGGGGCACATGTAAAAGTAGTTGCGGAACTGATGCCTTATTCCGGTGGACTAAAGAGAAATATTGTGCAGTGTCTGAATGACTATGATATTCCACTGAAGTTAAGCCATACAGTCGTTGATATTCATGGAAAAGAACGGGTGACAGGAATTACGCTTGCCAAGGTCGATGAGAAAGGAAAGCCATTTCCGGGAACGGAAGAAGAATATGCATGTGATACTCTGTTGTTATCCTGTGGATTGATTCCGGAAAATGAATTGTCACGGGAACTGGGTGTGAAATTAAATCCAGTGACCAGCGGACCGGTTGTAGACGAGAGTCTGGAGACAAATGTGCCGGGAGTATTTGCCTGTGGAAATGTGCTTCATGTTCATGATCTTGTGGATTTTGTATCAGAGGAAGCGGACAGAGCAGGAACATGTGCGGCAAGATACATTTTACAAGAGAATCAAAGCAGTAATCCTGGCATAGACCAAGAGAGTCAGTATAGTGATTCAGATATAGGTAAGGCCTCCAAGATGAATGATAATAATGATCCAGTGATTTCACTCATTTCTACTGGCTGTGTCCGCTATACCGTTCCATCTGCCATTCATTTGTCCAAGATGCCGGATAAATTGAAAGTGCGGTTTCGTGTCGGAAAAGTTGTAAAAAACTGTGCAGTCGATGTATACTGTAAGGAAGAGAATAGCGAGAAACGGATTAAGACAAAGAAACGTCCAGTCGTAGCACCTGGGGAGATGGAAGAGATTCTGCTTGGCAGGGAAGAACTTTTAAAATATCCGGATTTACAACAGCTTATCATCACGGTGAAGGAGGGATAGACTATGGAGGAGAAGAAACTAATCTGTATCGGCTGCCCTCTTGGATGTGAATTATGTGCAGTATTGGAACGTGGAGAGGTTATAAGTGTTACAGGAAATACTTGCAAGCGCGGAGATGCTTATGCCAGAAAGGAACTGGTAAGTCCGGAGCGTACCGTGACAAGTACGGTGAAAATGAGTGACGGGCGCATGCTTCCGGTGCGCACGAAGACGGATATTCCTAAGGCGAAAGTATTAGAATGCGTGCGAGAATTAAAATATGTTGTCGTAGAAGCGCCAGTGGAAACAGGGCAGATAATTGTGCAGGATATTGCGGGGACAAATGTACCGGTAATCGCGACAAAGAAGATGGGAGAACGTGTATGAAAAAATATGTAATGGCTCTGGATCAGGGGACAACCAGTTCCAGATGTATTTTGTTTGACAAAAAAGGAAATATTTGCAGTGTAGCGCAAAAAGAGTTTGAGCAGATTTATCCAAAACCGGGCTGGGTCGAGCATGATCCGATGGAGATTTGGGCATCTCAGTTATCTGTTGCGACCGAAGCAATCAGTAAAATCGGTGCAAGTGCTGATGAGATTGCGTCCATTGGAATTACGAATCAGAGAGAGACGACGGTTGTGTGGAACCGTGAGACGGGTATGCCGATTTACAATGCAATCGTGTGGCAGTGCCGCAGAACTGCAGAACGGATCGATCAATTAAAAGAAGATGGTCTGACGGACTATGTGAAAGAGACGACAGGACTGATACCTGATGCATATTTTTCAGCGTCAAAAGTGGCATGGATCTTGGATCATGTAGAGGGAGCCCGGGAGCAGGCAGAAAATGGAGACCTTGCTTTTGGAACAATTGATACATGGTTGATCTGGAATCTGACCCGTGGGGAAGTACATGCGACAGACTACACCAATGCCTCCAGAACGATGATGTTCGATATTCATAAATTAGACTGGGATCAGAAGATTCTGGATTATTTCAAGATTCCAAAGAACATGCTGCCAAAAGTAAAACCGTCCAGTGGAATTTTCGGATATACAGAAGTCGGTATGTTTGGCGAGAGTATTCCAATCGCCGGGGCAGCAGGTGACCAGCAGTCAGCATTGTTCGGCCAGTGCTGTTTTGATGCCGGAGAAGTGAAGAATACATATGGAACCGGCTGTTTCCTGCTTATGAATACAGGAGAAAAGGCTGTGACTTCAGAAAATGGACTGCTTACGACTATTGCAGCCAGCGCAGACGGAACCGTCCAGTATGCATTAGAAGGAAGTATTTTTGTGGCAGGAGCGGCGATCCAGTGGCTGCGTGATGAGATGCGTATGATCCGCAAAGCAGCAGATACGGAGCGTTATGCAACTGCGGTCGAAGATACTGCAGGCGTTTACCTTGTTCCGGCATTTACCGGAATCGGAGCGCCGTACTGGGATCCATATGCAAGAGGTACGGTCGTGGGCATCACAAGAGGCTGCAAAAAAGAACATTTTATCCGGGCGGCACTGGAATCTATGGCGTATCAGACCAATGACATTTTGAAAGTGATGGAAGAAGAATCTGGTGTACAGATCCGGACGCTCAAAGTAGATGGTGGTGCATCAAATAATAATTTTCTGATGCAGTTCCAGTCCGACATTCTTGGTGTTGATGTGCTCAGACCACAGTGTGTGGAGACCACAGCTCTCGGAGCGGCATATCTTGCAGGAATTGCAGTGGGTTACTGGGAAGATGTAGAGGACGTGCGCGCAAACTGGGCACTGTCCCGAACATTCCATGCAGACATGTCAGACGAAAAGAGACAACATTTGTTAAAAGGCTGGAAGAAAGCAGTCGGTCGTGCATTCGAGTGGGTGGAGGACTAGATTATGAAGCGGGAATTTCAATATCCGTCGCGGGACGGAGTGACACAGATTCATGCAATCGAATGGGAGCCGGAGGGGGAGATCCATGCGGTTATGCAGTTATGTCATGGTATGGTCGAATTTATCGACCGATATGATGCATTTGCAAAATATCTGAACGAACATGGAATTTACGTGGTCGGACATGACCATCTGGGACATGGAAAATCTGTGCAAAATGAAGAATATCATGGATATTTTCATAAAACGAATGGAAATGAATATGTAATCGGTGACATTCACAAACTTCGGGAAATGACGCAGAAAAAATATCCGGATAAGCCGTATTTTATGCTTGGGCATAGTATGGGGTCTTTCCTGATCCGTCAGTATATGGAAATGTACGGATCAGGGCTTTCCGGAGTTATAGTCATGGGAACCGGAGCGCAGCCGGGAGTCGCGTTATTTTTTGGAAAATTACTGTGCAAAGTCATCGCTGCATTTAAAGGTGATGATTACCGGAGTGCATTTGTGGATAACATGGCATTTGGTGGATATAATAAACGGTTTGAGCCTGCCAGAACAGATAAGGACTGGCTGACGCGTGATGAAAAAGAGGTGGACGCCTATCTGGCGAATCCATGGTGTACGTTCCGCTTTACAGTCAATGCATATTATCATATGTTCTGTGGCATTGAGTATGCACAGAAAAAAGAGAATATTGAAAAAATCCCAAAAGATTTGCCGTTGTATCTGGTGGCAGGATCAGACGATCCCGTTGGAAACTTCGGAAAAAGTGTGGAAAATGTAGCAAAAACGTATCGGGAATGTGGAATTAAAGATGTGTCCCTTAAGCTTTATGAGAAAGACCGCCATGAGATATTAAACGAGCTGGACCGACAGGTGGTTTACGAGGATATACTGGCGTGGGTGGAAGCGCATCTGATATAGCCAGCATCGACTGAAACGGGAGAAGACTTGTAAAAGGTGAACTAGAAAAACGCGAGGAGATGAAAAATTGGCTGAGAGAGAAAGAAGAGTCATTTCGCTGGTCGGCGGTGGTGGCAAGACAACGACCATGTATGCGCTGGCTGAAATTTTCAGAGAAGAAGGGAAAAAAGTAATTGTGACGACAAGTACACATTTGCAGACCCCGCCAGAAGAAATCCGTGCGTGGGATATTGAAGAAGTGAGAAGTCTCTGGAAATCTGACCAGATTGCGGTCATCGGTACAGATTGTGAAAGTAATAAGAATCTTGCAGCAGGAGATCAGGCAGCGGTAAATCAGATGGAAAATAAGAAATCTGTGAAAAAGATGCGTATGCCAGATGGTTTATTTTTACAGGAAGTTCTGCAGGAAGCGGAGGTTGTACTAATTGAAGCGGACGGAGCAAAGCATCTTCCCTGTAAAGTGCCAATTGAAAAAGAACCGGTCATTATTCCGGAGTGTACAGATGTCATTGCGGTTGTGGGAATGGACGCATTAGGAAAGTCATTAGAAGAAGTCTGCTTTCGAAAAGACCTTGCAGTTCAGTTTTTAAATACGAGTTATAAACATCTGATGGCAGAAGAGGATATTGCAAAAATCCTTTCATCAGTGCAAGGTGCACGAAAAGGCGTGGAAGACCGGAAATATTGTGTCGTTCTGAATAAATGTGACGATGAAATCCGCAAGGAGCGGGCCGAGAAGATCCGCTCCTTGTTAAAAGAAAAGAGCATTGAAAATGTAATGATCACAAGTTGTGAAAATCGTCAAAATGAATTGAAGAAATATTTCTGGTAAAATTCTTGAATTATTCCTGCATAACCCGCGCCATATCTTCTGGCAGCGGTGCAGTGAAACTCATATGTTCTCCGGTAATCGGGTGGGTGAATTCCATGTGGTGGGAGTGCAGAGCTTGACGTGTCATGTACTCCATGTCTGGGTTGTACAGGTAGTCACCAATCAGTGGATAACCGAGATATTTCATATGAATACGGATCTGGTGGGTGCGGCCGGTCTCAAGACGAAGAGAGACAAGGCTGTGCCCATTTGCTTCTTTTACCACTTTATAATGGGTGACTGCATCTTCTCCATGTTCCCAGTCTACGGTCCGTTCAATGATGGTTCCTTCCTTGCGCCCGAGCGGAGCCTGGATGGTTCCTTCGGAAGGTGTGACAGAACCTCGTGCAATCGCGAGATATTCCCGGTGGACTTCCCGGTATTTTGTCATGTCCGAGAGAATACTGCCACTGACCAGATGCTTGGACACAATGGTAAGTCCCGAAGTATCCCGGTCCAGACGGTTGCAACACCGGAAAATGAAAGGCTTTCCCTGAGACTGAAAATAATAAGCCAGAGCATTTGCCATGGAATTTGTATAGTTATTTAAAGACGGGTGAATCGGCATGCCGGCAGGCTTGTTCAGCACAAGAAGATCCTCATCTTCATAAATGATATCGAGTGGAAGTTTCGTCGGTGGGATTTTCTCAGAATTTTGTGTCTCACAGATCCGCACCTGCAGGTGGTCGCCCTTGGAAAGTTCCTGACGCATATAATAATGTACCCCATTTACAAGGATACTTTTCGGCATTCTTTTGATCTCCGACAGATTCTGCCCGGAGTAGCGCTTTCGGCGTAAGAATTGCTCAACTCTAAGGCCGGCACTGTCTTCATCTATGATATAATCGATATTTCGATTCATTGCATTTCTCCCATATAATGTCTATAATAAAAAGTAATCTGGCGATTAGTGCTAGTATAGCACATTTTTCAGTGTAATGGAAATCCAGTGAATTACATTATTTATCAGCCATTATTTATAAGAAAAGAGGAAACCAATAATGACATCACTTAGTACTTTATGTTATATAGAAAAAGATGGGCAATATCTAATGCTTCACCGTACAGTGAAGAAAAATGATGTGAATAAGGATAAATGGATCGGTGTGGGCGGACATTTTGAAGCAGATGAAAGTCCAGAAGAGTGTGTGCTTCGTGAAGTGAAAGAGGAGACAGGATATACATTGACTTCTTATCGGTTCCGTGGGATTGTGACATTTGTATCCGGAAATGGTGTGACAGAGTATATGCATCTGTTTACTGCTGATGAATTCGAAGGAAAACCCATAGCATGCGATGAAGGTGAACTGGAATGGGTGAAAAAAGAGGACGTGTTGAAACTAAATATCTGGGAAGGCGACCGGATATTTTTACGGCTTCTTGCAGATGAAGAGCCATTCTTCTCACTGAAGCTTGTCTATGATGGCCATGATACACTGGTGTCAGCAGTGTTGAATGGAAAGCCAATGGAGCTTTTTGATATTTTAAATCCAGACGGCAGTAAAACCGGAATTGTGAGAGAGCGAGTGGTTGCGCACCGTGAAGGAAGTCTGCATGCGACAGTGCATATGTGGATTGTGCGTCCGAATGAGAAGAGTGGTTATGACGTTCTTTTACAGAAGCGCAGTCAGACAAAAGATTCCAATCCAGGCAGCTATGATATATCCTCCGCAGGACATGTGGACGCCGGAGATGAGATCCTTGAGTCAGCCATTCGCGAGCTGAAAGAAGAACTTGATATTGAGGCAAAACCGGAAGAACTTCATTATATAGGTGTACATTACGGAGCATTTGAGGCAGAATTTTATGGGAAAATGTTTCGGGACAGAGAACTTAGTTCAGTCTATGTATACACAGAACCGGTGGAGATTGAAAACCTCAAATTACAGAAAGAAGAAGTGGAAGCGGTTCGCTGGATGGATTACGAGGAGTGCAGGCAGAAAGTTCATGACGGCACGATGCCGAACTGTATTTACGAAGATGAATTTCGGATGGTCGGGGAATACCTTGACAGAGTAAGTGTTGGCCGTTAAGATGAAGTCAGAGAAATATAGTACAGACAGGCTGCACAAAGATGCAGTTATAAAAAATGAATCTGTGCAGATAATGAATAGATGAAAGGAAGGTAAGCATATATGGCAGTTGTACATGTAACAGGAGATACATTTGAACAAGAAGTATTGAAAGCAGAAGGAAAGGTACTGGTTGATTTCTGGGCCGGCTGGTGCGGACCATGTCAGATGCTTGGACCGGTTATTGAAGAAGTGGCAGCAGAAGTAGATGACGTAAAGATTTGCAAAGTGGACGTAGACCAGTGCATGGATCTTGCAAGACAGTATAAGGTTGTGTCCATTCCGATGCTTGTTGTATTTGAAAACGGAGAAGTGACAGGAAAGCAGCTTGGACTGATCAGTAAAGAAGAAGTATTACATTTAATTGGGAAATAAAAAGGAAACGGGTATACAAATGACAAGAACGGGAATTGTAAATGGAAGATTTCAGGTGCTTCACCTGAAACATATGGAGTATATTCTTGCAGCAAAGATGCGCTGCGACAAATTATATATCGGAATCACGAATCCGGATGGAGCTCACACGCGGGATACGGTGCATGATGAGAACAGAGGAACGAAAGCAGGGAATCCATTGACCTATTTTGAGCGGTGTGAAATGATCCGCGGTGCAATGGAAGAATTTAATGTGCCTGCGAAAGAGTATGATTTTATTCCATTCCCGATCAGCATGCCGGAGTATATCGCACAGTATACACCAAAAGAAGCAGTATACTATGTAGGAATGTTTGATGCCTGGGATGAGGAAAAGTACAAGATTTTACGAAGCCTTGACCTGGATGTGAATATTCTTTGGAGAAAAACGGAAGAAGAGAAAGGAATTACTGGATCAAAAGTACGAGAGCTTATCGCCACAGATCAGGAGTGGAAACAGTTTGTTCCCAAAAGTGTGTATCATTATCTGACAGAAAATGAACTGGACAAGCGTGTAAAGCGTCTGGAACTTATGAGGATTGAAGAAAAAAAGGCCATTGAACAGATGAACATTGCAGAGGCAGTGGAACGTCTCGAAATGATGGAATCCCAGGATATGGATTAAAGGAATAGACAAAAAAGTATGGTTGATAACAATGGAGAGAGATTTTTGTTATCAACCATACTTTTCTTTTAAAAACATTTTTAAATTCAAGATGGAATCTAACGAATCAATGTTCCGGTCTTTCCTTCCAGCGCCTTGTTTAATTTATCGTAAGAAGTGATGAGTGCACTTCTGCCTTCTCTGCCTTCTACAAAGTTTACGGAAGCATTGAATTTCGGGAGCATGTTGTAAACTCCAAAATGTCCTTCTTCCATATATTTTTTAGCCTGATCGACTGTAATTTCGCCAAGGTCTTTTTCATCGGCACGTCCCATATGGATCTTAACTTTCTCAACACTTGTCAGAATGATCAACATATCAGCATCTGTCTCTTCTGCCATCTTACCGGCAGTCAGATCTTTTTCAATCACAGCGCTGGCTCCTTTGAGATGATTGTCCTGCTCAAGTACCGGAATTCCCCCACCGCCACATGCGATAACAACCTGATCTGCATCTAACAGGGCTTTGATCGCATCAATCTCGACAATGCTGACTGGATTCGGTGCAGATACGATTCGACGGAATCCCTTTCCCGGCTCTTCCACGATATAATTTCCCTTTTTCCGCTCCAGATTAGCTTCTTCTGCATTCAGATAACGGCCGAGAACTTTGGTTGGTGTATAGAATGCCTCATCATAAGGATCCACAACAACACTGGTAAGAATGGTACTGACTGTGCGGAAAATTCCGCGGTCTAAAAGCTCTTCGCGAATGCTGTTCTGGAGATCATAACCGATATATCCCTGACTCATAGCTGAACAGATACACATAGGTGCTGCTGTATAATCTTCATGCTGCTTTGCAAACTCATTCAATGCGGTATGTATCATTCCGACCTGAGGTGCATTACTGTGTGTAATAGCTACTTGATATCCGTTCTGGATGAGATCGGCAATTACTTTCGCTGATTTTTTCACTGCCTCTAACTGTTCCGGCAATGTTGTTCCAAGTGCCCGGTGTCCTAAAGCGACAACAACTCGTTTCTTCATAGTATAGCCTCCTGCTAAAAGTATTCTACCTTTAATCATACATGAGTGGGTTAAAATTGGCAAGATTTTAAGTGATTCTTGAAGAAAAAATCTGATAAATCCATGAAGGACCTCGACATTCTTACTGCATATATTATATTAGCTGGGAGATGGCTCCCACCTATAGGTGGTGAGAAACAAGCTGGTATCAGTGGTGGGAGTCAATCCCCCAGCTGATATAGCCTCCGGCAGGATTGCAGAGGTGCGCAGTAGAAGTATGTCATGCAATTGCATGACGCGCACCTCGCAGCAAGAATGCCGAGGCATTCTTGAATAAAAATATATGTGGAGGATGAATATGCGCCTGAACGATTTTCAAGGAAAAGAAGTCATCAACGCCTGTGACGGTAAAAAATTAGGCTACATTGTAGATTTTGTCTTTGACGAAAAATGTGGACAGATCGAAGCAATTATTATTCCAAAGACATCAAAGTTCTGTAACTTCTTCTGTGACGGCTCCGAATATATCATTCCTTACAAATGCATTTGCAAAATCGGACCAGATGTCATACTGGTAGAAATGCATGAGAAAAAATAAGAAAAATTTAAGAAAAAGTCCGGAAAATGGGAGTAATAGTGGTTTGACTTCTCGTACGCCACAAGATATACTAATAAGGAAAGATTAGGAAAAGGAGCGCGAAAGAATATGAAATGTCCATATTGTGGAAATCCTGACACAAAAGTAATTGATTCCAGACCTGTAGAGGACGGAAGCTCCATTCGAAGAAGACGTGCCTGCGATATATGTGGGAAGCGTTTTACAACTTATGAAAAGATAGAGACAATCCCTCTTATAATTATAAAAAAAGATAACAACAGAGAACAGTACAGCCGTCAGAAGATTGAAAACGGAATTATCCGGGCATGCTATAAGCGTCCGGTGCCGACAGAGAAGATCCAGCAGGCGGTGAACAATATAGAGACAAAGGTATTCAGTCTGGAAGAAAAGGAAATTCCGAGCAGTGTGGTCGGCGAACTTGTCATGGACGAACTGAAAGACCTGGATGAAGTAGCATATGTAAGATTTGCATCTGTATACCGTGAATTTAAAGATGTGAATACTTTTATGGACGAGCTAAAGAAGATATTAGATAAGGAAGAAAAATGAGAACATACAAATTAACAATTTCTTATGATGGCACCCGCTATCAGGGGTGGCAGAGACAGGCGACGACAGATAATACAATTCAGCATATATTAGAGTGGAGCATTGGAAAACTGGTCGGATACAGAGTTCGTGTAGATGGCTCCGGGAGAACTGACGCAGGGGTTCACGCACGTGGACAGGTTGCAAGCGTACAGCTCTCCAAGCTTTACGATGTAAAGGAATTGAAGGATTCCATTAATAGATATTTACCGGAAGATATCCGGATCATGAAAGTGGAACTGATGAAAAATGGGTTCCATGCGAGAAAAAGTGCAAAAGGCAAGAAGTACGAATATTATATTGACTGCCGAGAAAAACCAGATGTATTTTCCAGAAGATATTGCTATCATTATCCACATAAGCTGGATATCGAAGCAATGCGCGAGGCAGCAGATTATATGATTGGACCGAAGAATTTTACAAGCTTTACGGATGACAGTGAGAATAAGGATCCAGTCCGCAGGGTTACCAACATTAAAATTGTAAGTAATGGAGAAAAGCTCCGTATTACTTATTATGGAACCGGGTTTATGTATCATATGGTCCGGATTATGACAGGCACACTTCTGGAGGTCGGAACAGGAGAGCGTGAAGCCTCTATGATTCCGGTCGTCATTGCAGCAGAAGACAGAAGCCTGGCAGGATTTCTGGCACCGGCAAGGGGTCTGTTTTTAAGAAAAGTGTATTACTAATGCCGTTACTGTCAATTTTGAAAATGGAAGACAAAAATAGAAGACAAGAACACAGGAGACTAAAATGAAATTTATATCATGGAATGTAAATGGTATTCGTGCATGTGCCGGAAAAGGATTTATGGATTTTTTTCAGGAGACGGACGCAGACATTTTCTGCATTCAGGAGACGAAGATGCAGGAAGGACAGCTTGAACTGGACACACCGGGATATCATCAGTACTGGAATTATGCGAAGAAAAAAGGTTATTCGGGGACAGCAATATTTACCAAGCAGGAACCAATCAGCGTAAGCTACGGACTTGGAATCGAGGAGCACGACCAGGAAGGGCGTGTGATCACATTGGAGTTTGAAGATTTTTACTTTATTACCGTGTATACACCAAACTCCCAGAGCGAGCTTGCAAGACTGGATTATCGTATGAAATGGGAGGAAGATTTTCTTACATACTTGAAAAAGCTGGAAGAGACAAAGCCGGTTATTTTCTGCGGTGATTTGAATGTAGCGCATACAGAGATTGATCTGAAGAATCCAAAGACGAATCGGAAAAATGCCGGATTTACCGATGAAGAGCGTCAGAAATTCACAGAGCTTCTGAATGCCGGATTTGTAGATACATTCCGGTATTTTTATCCGGAGCAGACAGGTATCTACTCCTGGTGGTCTTACAGATTTAGTGCAAGAGCCAAGAATGCGGGTTGGAGAATTGACTATTTCTGTGTATCCGAGAGTCTGAAAGACAGACTGGAAGACGCGAAGATACTGACAGATATTATGGGATCAGATCATTGCCCGGTGGAATTGGATATAAAGTAACTTTAAATTTTAAAATGCGGTTTTGGGTTTTAACTATCAAAATCGCATTTTCTCTTGAAATATAGGGATTTTGTGGGTATAATAATGTCATTAAAAAGAGGTTGAAAAATCCAATGGGGGAACAAGCTTATTGGTTTTTTGCACCTCTTTTTTCGATATCAGGAATAAAATTTCCAATATCAGATGCTTTCAGAAGAATGTTTAAAAGCATCTTTCCAATGGATTTCTAAGAAAAAACAAGAAAAAATAACAGAAACAACACATGAAAAGAGAGGATGACAGACATGAAATTTAAAGAAATTAATCCATCACCACGTACACTTATGACACCGGGACCAGTTGAAGCAGATCCTCGCGTACTTCGCGCAATGGGCGCACACATTCTCGGACAGTTCGATCCGGAATTTACAGCAATTATGAATGAGACAATGGAGATGGAGCGCTATGTGTTCCAGACACAAAATAAAATGACATATCTTGTAGATACCACATCAAGAGGAGGTCTTGAGACAGTTCTGACAGGAGCAATCTGTCCGGGAGATAAAGTTTTGATTCCTGCATTCGGACGTTTTGGATATCTGCTTGCAGAGATTCTGGAGAGATGTGGAGCAGATATCACACTTCTTGAGAGAGAATGGGGAACTGTATTTGAGCCGGAAGAGATTGAAGAGGCATTAAAGAAAGACAGCTACAAAGCCGTTGCATTTATCCACGGTGAGACTTCTACATCTATGATGCAGCCATTGAAAGAGATTGGTGAAATCTGTGAGAAATATGGTGCACTTCTGATTGTAGATGCAGTTGCAACACTTGGTGGAGCAGAAGTACACGTTGACGACTGGAAGTTATCCGCATGTATCTCCGGTACACAGAAATGTATTTCAGCACCTTCAGGTTCTGCACTGATCACATACAATGAGCAGATTGAAGAGATTGTTAAGAAGAGAAAGAAAGTAGAGAAAGGAATCCGTACAGCAGATGATGTAAACGGTTCACTTGCAGGAATCCCAAGCAACTATCTGGATCTTGCACAGCTTGAGGATTACTGGAGCCCAAGACGTCTGAACCATCATACAGAGGCTACAAGTATGCAGTATGCAGTACATGAAGCACTCCGCTGTATCGTGGACGAGACTCTGGAAGCAAGATGGGCAAGACACAGCCTTAATGACAAGGCTCTGTGTGCTGGTCTGAATGCAATGGGTCTTAGCATTTTCGGAGATATCGAGCACAAGATGCCAGTCGTAACAGCAATCAATATTCCGGAAGGAGTAGACGGAAAGGTAATCCGTGGAACACTTCTCAATGAGTTCGGAATCGAAATTGCAACATCATTCGGACCACTGGACGGCAAGATTTTAAGAATTGGTAACATGGGATATTCAAGCCAGAAGAGAAATATCCTGATCCTTCTTGGTGCTCTTGAAGCAGTTATGCTTCAGAATAATGTTAAGATTGCTACAGGCGAAGGTGTGGCAGCAGCTATGGAAGTATACAAAAATGCTGAGAAATAAATAATGATATTGAAAAATATATGACAGATAAATGCCTCTTGGTGAATTGATTGCCTGGGGCATTTTTTATTGCATGTGTAATAATAATTTAATATTTATTTATACTAAAAGTATAGATAATTAAAACATAACATGTTATAATGTGACATAAGGATTTACAGGAAAGGAGCAATACAATATGCCTTTATTGAAAGAGGACATTTACACAATAAAAGATATATATGCATTACCAGCCGGAGAACGTGCAGAACTGATTGAGGGAAAAATATATGACATGGCACCGCCGTCAGCAGCTCATCAAAGAATATTAATAGCATTAAGTACAGCAATATATAATTATATTGATAGTAATAAGGGCTCTTGCGGTGTATATTTAGCGCCGTTTGCTGTTTTTCTGAATGAAGATGACAAGAATTATGTAGAGCCGGATATATCTGTGATTTGCAATCCGGATAAGTTGGACGATAAAGGGTGCAATGGGGCACCGGACTGGGTGATTGAAATTGTATCGCCAAGCAGTCAGAGAATGGATTACATGATAAAGTTGTTTAAGTACCGTACCGCAGGGGTTAGGGAATACTGGATTGTAGATTCATTGAAAAATAGAATTACTGTATATAATTTTGAAGAAGATACCATGCAGGAGTACACATTTTCAGAAGATATACCTGCAGGAATATATCAAGGCAAGCTCACAATTAATTTATCAAATATTCAGAGATAAGTGTAGAATATATGATTTACTCCGGAACATATACTGCTATAAAGGCAGATGTTCCGGAGTTTTTTATGAGAAAGTTTATAAAACTTGAGAGAATAAGGGCAAATCGCGAGAGTATTCAAAAGAAATTGAATAAGAAATGGTTGACTTGTGGGATTTTTACTTGTGTGGCTGCAATAGCAATGATAGGTTCATACAGGTACATATCAGGAATCGTCAAGGTTTCAAGCAATGTCAATGGGAAAGAACTTCCGATTTACTGTGTCCAGACCAACGAAAAGAAGGTGGCGCTCTCATTTGATGCGGCATGGGGGAATGATGATACCCAGAGAATCCTGGACATTTTAAAGGAACATAATGTACATGTCACATTTTTCATGACTGGCGGGTGGGTCGAAAGTTATCCTGACGATGTGAAAGCAATCTATGAGGCAGGCCATGACCTTGGAAATCACAGTCAGAATCATAAGAATATGTCTCAGCTTTCCGATGAGGAGAAGACGCAAGAGTTAATGAGTGTTCATGAAAAAGTGAAGGAGTTGACAGGAGTCAAGATGCAGTTGTTTCGCCCGCCATATGGAGATTATGATGACGCCGTTGTTTTAAATGCCAGGGAAAATGGATATTATCCGATTCAGTGGGACGTGGATAGTCTGGATTGGAAAGACTACGGGGTTGATAGTATTTTAAATACGGTGCTGAATCATAAGGCACTTGGAAATGGTTCGATTATCTTGTGCCACAATGGGGCGAAATATACGGCAGATGCTCTGGATGCATTGCTGGACGGATTGAAAGAAAAAGGTTATCAGGTAGTGCCGATATCGCAACTGATTTATAAAGAAAAATACCATATGGACGTGACCGGAAGACAAATTCCGGACGCGAAGTAGATACCTAGAAAAGCCCGTAAAATGGGCGAAAAATCAGCACATACACATCAATTAAAGAACATATATAGAATAGTTTAATATTTGCTGTCCCTTTTATTTAAATTTTTGATTGGACAATGGAAAAGTAATTGTGGTAACACTAAATGCGTACTTGTTAATGTTGATAATTATTGCTTAATAAAGCAGTGATACAACTGGGGAAAAAGAAAAGGAGAACTTAATGAAAAAGAAAATCGTAAGCGCACTTTTATGTGTCGCAATGATCGCAACTATGGCAACAGGTTGTGGTGGCAGCAAATCCAGTTCTACATCTGGAAATGCAGATTCTACAGCTAAGCAGTTTGAGATTAATGCAGCAATTGCAGCAAATCCACCTGCACTTGATCCACACACTGTAAATGCTAATGTTACAGGTGGAATTGGAATTCATATTTATGAAGCTCTGTTCCAGATGGATGAGAATTATGAACCACAGCCAGTACTTGCAGAGTCTTATGAGATGAGCGATGATGGAAAAGAGTACACAATCAAACTTCGTCAGGGAGTAAAATTCCACAACGGAGATGAGATGAAGGCAGATGATGTAGTAGCATCTATGAATCGTTGGATGGAGCTTTCACCAAAGGCTAAAACACTCATTGGCGGTTCAGTGTTTGAAAAAGTAGATGATTATACAGTGAAGCTTACTGTAAATGAGCCATCTTCTGATATCATCATGGTTCTTGCAAGCCCTATTCAGTTTGCAGCAATCTATCCAAAGTCAGTTGTTGATTCAGCAAGTGATGAGGGTGTAAAGGAATATATTGGAACTGGTCCGTATAAAGTAGCAGAGTGGAAGCAGGATCAGTATGTAAAACTTGAAAAAAATGAGGATTATCAGCCGGCTGAAGGAAAATCCAGTGGTCTTGCAGGAGCAAAAAATGCACAGGCTGATACAATCACATTTAATATTGTAACAGATACAGCGACTCGTATCGCAGGTGTACAGAATGGTCAGTATGACATTGCTGAGGATATTCCGGCAGATCAGTACAAAGATCTTGCAGCAGACAAGAATCTGACTATGGATGTTCGTAGTGGTGGTACATTGAACCTGTTCCTGAATACAACAGAGGGTGTTATGGCTGATGAGAAAGTACGTCAGGCAGCTCTTGCAGCACTTAACTGTGATGATATTCTGATGGCAAGTTATGGAGACGCTGATCTTTATAAGCTGAATGCAGGTTGGTGTAATCCAGATGATGCGCAGTGGGGAACAGAGGCTGGCTCTGAATATTACAATCAGAACGATGTCGAGAAAGCGAAAAAGCTTCTTTCTGAGTCAAGCTACAACAATGAAAAAATCGTATTAGTTACAACACCAGAATACAATGAGATGTACAACGCAACATTAGTTGTTCAGGAACAGTTAAAAGCAGCAGGATTCAATGCAGAAGTTGAAAGTTACGACTTCAGCACATTCATGGAGCACCGTGCAGATCCGAAACAGTTTAGTATGTATATTACAAGTAACAGCTACAACATGCTTCCAATTCAGTTATCAGTACTGGATAAAGGATGGGCAGGACTGGATCGTCCGGAAGTAACAGACGGAATCAAAGCAATCCGTTCAGCATCTTCTAACGAGGAAGCAAAAGCTGCATGGGAAGACCTCCAGTCATTCATTTATGAATATGGTGCAGCAAGTGTTATCGGACATTTCACAAACATTACAGCTATGAACAGCAAAGTTGAGAATTATCAGTACCTGAGATTCCCAATTTACTGGAATATCACTTTTGCAGAGTAATAGATGGAAGAGTTTACTTACATCTAGGTGAGTCTTGAATAGTAAACACAGCGGCGGAATGCGAAAGCAACCGCCGCTTTTGCGAATTTTAGGAATATTTTCATTGAACTTGAAAATCATGGAGGAGGAAACTATATGTTATCTTATATTGGAAAACGTATTCTGTCATTGATTCCTGTACTCTTTGTTGTGTCATTTGTTGTTTTTCTGGTTGTATATATGATACCGGGAGGACCTGCGACAGCAATTTTAGGACTGGAAGCATCAGCAGATCAGATAAATGCTTTGAATGCGCAGCTTGGTTTTGACAGACCATTTCTTGTGCAGTATGGTGACTGGATCGTCAATGTATTTCAGGGGAACTGGGGGGATTCATTCTTTTTACATGAGTCTGTAACAGAAGCAATTGCTGAATATTTTGGACCAACAATCAGCCTTGCAATTCTTGCGCAGTTAATTGCATTAGTTCTTTCTGTACCACTTGGGATTCTTGCAGCATATAAGAGAGGAAGCGCGACTGATGTAGCAGCAGTATCTGTGTCATTACTTGGTATTGCAATTCCAGGGTTCCTTTTAAGTATGTTTTTAATGTTATTTTTTAGTGTGTATCATCACTGGTTCCCGGTAGCAGGGTATGCACCATTGGCAAATGGACTGTTGGAACATTGGAAATATCTGTTTGTTCCAGCACTCTCACTTGGAATTGTACAAGCTGCTTATATTACACGAATGACAAGATCATCACTTCTTGAGGTGTTATATAAAAATTATATTCGCACAGCAAGAGCAAAAGGATTAAAAGAAAGAAAAGTAGTTCTTCGCTATGCACTTAAAAATGCGGCGCCTGCAATTCTTACAGCAGTCGGACAGTCATTTGGAAGTCTGATTACAGGAACGATTGTAACGGAGACATTGTTTAATATTCCGGGGCTTGGAATGTTGACGATGGGTTCTATTAATCGAAGAGATGTATATGTAATTCAGGGAGTTGTATTATTTGTAACATTATTGTATGTACTGGTAAATCTTGTGGTTGATATTTTATATGGATTTGTAGATCCAAGACTACAGCCAGGCAGAAATAAATAACGGGAGGGCGGAAAATGGTATTAACAAGAAAAGGAATTTCTGCCTCCAGTGAGGCAATTATAAAAGAACAACGACAGATCACAAGAGAAAAATTACTCGCAAGTCCGGGACTCATTATCGGAACAATTGGATTTTTATTAATTCTGGTTACTGCAATATTAGTTCCGATTCTCAACACGCAGGATCCAAATGCAATGGTGGTCATGGATCGTCTGAAAGCACCAAGTGCTGCACATATTTTTGGAACAGATGAATTAGGAAGAGACTTATTTATACGTGTAATGTACGGAGCAAGAGTTTCTCTTTGGGTTGGCGGTTGTGTCGCAATCTTTTCCTGTGTTTTGGGAACAATTATCGGACTTTATGCAAGTTATTTCAAAGTGCTTGATCAGATTCTTATGAGAATCTGTGATGGATTGATTGCAATTCCGGGAATCTTACTTGCGATTGCATTGATTGCGGCACTTGGAACATCAAGCTGGAATGTAGTTGTAGCACTTACAATTGTATATACTCCAAACGTAGCGCGTACAGTACGTGCCAGCGCTATGGTTATTCGTGAGCAGACTTATGTAGAAGCTGCAAAAGTACAGGGAAGCGGAAATTTCAGAATCTTATGGAAACTGATTCTTCCGGGCGTTATTTCACCACTGACAGTTCAGGCTTCTTACATTTTTTCACAGGCAATTATTTCAGAAGCATCTCTTAGCTTCCTTGGAGCGGGTGTTCCGGCACCGGCAGCCAGTTGGGGAAATATGCTGGAAGCAAGTAAAGCAGTACTTTCAAAGGCACCTTGGACAATGATTGTACCAGGAGCAGCAGTTATTATATGTGTACTGAGTCTAAATCTTTTTGGAGATGGACTTCGTGACTTTATGGATCCGAGAACAAAAGGAGGTGTGAAAAAATAATGAGCGATACAATATTAGAGATTAAAGATTTACACGTTCTGTTCCCGGTACATAAAAAGTGGCTTCCGGCAGTAGATGGCGTGAATTTGAAGATTGAAAAAGGGGAGATTACAGGAGTAGTTGGTGAATCTGGTTCCGGAAAAAGTGTTATGTCCCAGACAATTCTAAGACTTCGTGATCATGATACAAATGTCCGCTATGAAGGTGAAATTTTATTCGAAGGTGAAGATTTGTTAAAGCAGCCTTTAAATAAAATCCGTGATATCAGAGGAGACCGTATTTCGGTTATTTTTCAGGATCCATTGACTTCATTGAGTCCGGTTCATACTGTAGGCAGTCAGTTGAGTGAAGTACTGACTTTGCATAAAGGGTTAAATAAAGAACAGGCAAAAGAAAAAGCAATTGAAATGTTAAAATTGACAGGAATCCCAAATCCGGAGAACTGTTTTAAACAGTATCCATATGAACTTTCTGGTGGTATGCAGCAACGTGTTATGATTGCAATGGCATTATCCTGCGAGCCAAAGCTTTTGATTGCGGATGAGCCAACAACAGCACTTGATGTAACAATTCAGGAACAGATTCTGCAGCTGATCCGTGAATTGAACGAAAAGCTTGGAATGTCTGTATTGTTTATTACCCATGACATGGGAGCAGTTGCAAATTTATGCCATAATGTAAAAGTTATGTATCTTGGTCAGGTGGTTGAAGAAGCATCTACAGAAGAATTGTTCCAGAATCCGCTGCATCCATATACACAGGGACTACTGTCATGTATTCCGCACCTTGGAGTGAAAAAAGGAGAACCGCTGCAAGTGATTGAAGGATCAGTGCCTCCGTTATCTAAAGTACCGGTAGGGTGTCATTTCTGTACCAGATGTAAGATGGCAGATCAGCACTGCATGGAACATGAGCCGCCAGCCTGTGAAGTTGCTCCGGGGCATGTAGTGAAATGTTGGAAATATGCCGAATCCGGAAAGCAGGAGGTGTAAAGATGAGTGAACATTTGCTTGAAGTAAAACATTTAAAAAAATCATATCCGGTATATGATAATTCTGGAAAATTATTTGCAAAGAAGAAACATATGTGTGCGGTCGATGATATGTCTTTCTTTATTGAAAAAGGAGAAACTTACGGACTGGTAGGAGAATCTGGATGCGGAAAATCTACGACAGGAAGAACAATTGTTGGTCTGAATCATGCAGATAGTGGAGAGATTTTATACGATGGAAAGGACTTATGTAAATTAAGTGATAAAGAATTTCGCCCACTGCGTAAAGACATTCAGATGGTATTTCAAGACACTTTATCAGCGCTTAATCCGAGACAGAGAATCGGAGATAGTTTAAGTGAGACTTTAAAAATCCACGGAATGACAGATAATGAGAAGAGAAGAGAAGCCGTAGTTGAAATTCTGAAAAAAGTAGGACTTTCCGAAGAGCATTATTTCAGGTTTCCACATGAATTATCAGGCGGACAGGTTCAGAGACTTGGAATTGCCGGAGCTTTGATTATCCAGCCGAAGCTGATTGTCTGCGATGAGCCGGTATCTGCGCTGGATGTATCTATTCAGGCTCAGATTTTGAACATGCTTGTGGAACTTCAAAAAGAATTGGGACTGAGTCTTTTGTTTATTTCTCATGATATCGGTGTAGTACGTTTTATTTCAGACAGAATCGGAGTTATGTATCTTGGAACTCTGATGGAAGAGACAGAGACAGAAGAACTTTTTGAGCATCCATTGCATCCATATACGGAAGCATTGTTTGAGGCGGTTCCTGATCCGTATATCAAACGTAAGGAATTAAAAGGATTAAGTGGAGAACAGCCGGTTCGAACAGAAGATTTTAAAGGTTGTGCGTTCTATACAAGATGCCCATATGCAACAGATCGTTGTAAGGCAGAAAGACCGGAACTTAGAGAAGTGAAACCGGGACATAAAGTAGCCTGTCACAGATATGATAATGACTAGTATAAGCCTTTTAAATTAGCATAATAAACCAGAAAAGCGTCACTTATATTTTGTATGAGCGGCGCTTTTTTTGATATGGTGTTGCTGAAAGTATTTAGTCGTAATTATCTTTTGGGCAGATTATTTTGAAAATGTAGAATATATTTTTACCAGTTCTATGACCATGTCTACAACTTTATCCATGCTTTGGACAGAAATGTGTTCATAAGGACCGTGATAAGCGTGTGCCCCAGTTCCGATATCAGGGCATGGAAGTCCGCGAAAACTAAGATGACAACCATCAGTCCCTCCACGGATTGGAGAAACATTAGGAATTAGTCCAACTCTTTCACACGCAGATTTTGCATTTTCAATTAAGTGGATATTTTGTTCAATGATATCTTTCATATTATAATACTGGTCGGTTATACAAAGTTCTACGGTTCCTGCGCCCCATTTTGCATTTAATTGTTCAGCAATGGAAAGAAGGTGATTTTTGCGATTTTGAAACTCAGTGTTGTCATGATCCCGAATAATATAATCCATATGAGCAGAACCACAGTCTCCAGCTATATGAACTAAATGATAGAAGCCTTCATAACCTGCAGTATCACGTGGTGTTTCGTGCTTGGGAAGTTGGTTATTAATTTCCATAGCGAGCAGACAGGCATTGATCATAGTATCTTTAGCAGAACCAGGGTGGACGCTCACGCCATGAATGTCAAAAGAGGCGCTGGCAGCATTAAAGTTTTCATATTGTAAGTTCCCCTCCGTAGAGCCGTCAAGTGTATATGCAAAATCGGCATCAAACAAATCTATATCAAAAAGGGAGATACCGGTTCCAATCTCTTCATCAGGCGTAAAAGCAATACAAATCGGGCCGTGAGGTATCTGCTGGGACTGCAAGCGTTCAACCAGTGTCATAATCTCAGCAATTCCGGCTTTATCGTCAGCTCCCAGAATGGTTGTGCCGTCGGTCGTGATCAGTGTGTGGCCGGTTAGAGCTTTGAGATGTTCAAACATATCAGGACTAAGAATAAGACCACTGCTTCCAAGGGGCAGATCTTTGCCATTATAATTTTCAGTTATGACTGGATGAATTGCATGTTCGCAATAATCAGATACAGTATCTATATGAGCAATAAAACCAAGTGCAGGAGCATTTTCATATCCTTTCGTGGCTGGAAGTTTTCCATAGAGAAAACAATGTTCGGTGAGGTGAATGTCAGAAACACCGAGGACCTGCATTTCATCTTTCAGAAGATTAGCCAGGTCAAATTGACATTTCGAAGAAGGTGTTGTGTTACTGGTTTCATCGCATGGAGTGTTGATTGCGACATATTTTAATAAACGTTCATAAGCTTTCATAGAGCTCCCCTTGTGTGTGATTTATATTATATATCGTAGCATATTTGAAAATAATATGTGAGATTAATAATGAAAAGCTATAAAAGAGATAGAACTTGTAATAAAAATGTAATAATAGTTAATTTGCAAAGTTATAATAGATGTGATATTCTAACACCACGCGAGTGATATGTCTAATCATCCGCAGTGGTATCTATAAACATTTCATTCATTTCGGAGCCGAAGAAATATCTGGCAGAATTCCAAAGTGATGAATCAGTGACAAGTAAATAACGTTCGAAAGAATTGTGCGGTGTATGTGAATTAATGAAAATTCTACATATATATTGTATATATTTTTTAATTATTACTGGAATATATTTAAAGTATATGTTACTATTTCTATAAGAAATTATGAATCATACTTCTTTCGGATAATATTTATTTGTCAGGAAAGGAATAAGAATGACTCAAACAAAAGAAAGAAAAAGATTTAAGGATTTGAATTTGCTGGACAGATTCCTTTTTGCAGAAGCAATGGAAGATCAGCAGAACATGGAGCTGTTGTTGGATATTATTCTGAATCAGGAAACACATCTAAAACAACCGACGCAGACAGAAAAAGAACTTCGGCGGACGAATGAAGACCGTCAGGTCAGGTTGGATGTCTATACTGTAGATTTCAATGCGTTAAATATGGTGGTCATTATTCTGATAACACCATTTGATATCTTTGGACATGAACTGTACAAATATACATTTCATATGAAATGTGAGGAGATTCCGGAACTTCAGTTAGATGATGGAGCGACACGTATCTTTCTAAATACACATGGAAAGCATCCGGAACTGGTGAGTGAAGAATTAATTGAATTGCTCAAGTATATAGAATTGTCTACAGATGAAACGGTAGAACATTGCAATAGCGAAAAGGTTCAGAAACTACATCAAAAAATCTGTCAGCTAAAGGCGAATAAGCAAATGGAGGCGAAATTTATGCAGGCGTGGGAAGAAAAAGTATTAGAGCGTCAGGAAGCATATGAAGAAGGAAAACAAGCAGGTACAGAGCGAGGACGTCAAGAAATAGTGGATTTGTGTGGAAATTTGATGGAGTTGAACCGTATGAAAGATATGGAGAGAGCTGTTAAAGATAATGTGTACTGTGAAAAGCTTTTGGAGGAGTTTAAATTAAAAGGAACGAAATGCTAGACTTGTAGATTATAATTTTTCAAAAACCTATTGACCTTTCTCTGAATATAGAGTAATATTTATGTAGCGCAAAAACAGATTGCACTCTATAATTTAAATTCTGTGAAGAGAAAGAGTAGAGATAAGAGATTTCCTTACAGAGAGCTGTCGGTGCTGAAAGACAGTGGGAGGCTTATTTCGAAAATCATCTCTGAGAAGGAAAGCTGAAAGAATCACATCAGGTAAGTTTTCACGGGGATTTCCCGTTATAGAAATCACGTATGATTGTACGTAGTGAATATCACTTGTTTTAGAAGAACAGGGTGGTTGCGGAACTGATAATATGTCCGTCCCTATTTCAGGGGCGGACTTTTTGTATATATGATGCCAGTGACACAAGCTTTGCACTAATAGAAGCATAGATGTAGAAGAGTTAAAGCGTGGAGTAATCTGTAGGCATCATACTTATACACAACAAGAGAAAGGAGAAGATGCATGAGTAATCACACAGAGATCAGATGGCATGGCCGTGGCGGTCAGGGTGCCAAGACAGCGGCATTACTGTTAGCGGATGTTGCATTTAAGACAGGAAAATACGTACAGGGATTTCCGGAGTATGGTCCGGAGCGTATGGGTGCGCCGATCACAGCGTACAACAGAATCAGCGATGAGGTGATCCGTGTACATTCTAACATTTATGATCCAGAGTTCGTAGTTGTTGTAGACGAGTCACTTCTTGAGACTGTAGATGTAACAGCAGGACTGAAAAAAGAGGGGGCGATCCTTGTAAATACAGCCCGCCCGAAAGAAGAGATTATTCCACATCTGAAAGGATACGAAGGAAAACTTTACACGATTGATGCACACAAAGTATCTATGGAAGCTATGGGAAAATATTTCCCGAATACACCGCTTCTTGCAGCAATCGTAAAAGTTGCAAATATCATGGACGAAGAGACATTTTTAAGAGAGATGCAGGCTTCTTTCAAACATAAATTCGCCAGCAAGCCAGAGGTTATCGACGGTAACATGAAGGCTCTTGAGATGGCACTGAAGGAGGTAAAATAATGGCTACAGATATCAGCAAATTAGGAGTTAAGACAAAATGGCAGGATCTGACTGAAGGAATGATCGTTGCCGGAGCAGGGACTTCAAAGGATTTCCACACCGGTGAGTGGACGAGTGTAAAGCCGGAATTTATTGAAGACAAATGTAAACAGTGCCTGTTATGTGTACCTGTCTGTCCGGACAGTTGTATCCCGGTTAAGGATATGAAAAGAGGCGCATTTGATTATGACCATTGCAAAGGATGCGGTATTTGTGTAAAAGCATGTCCGTTCGGTGCAATTACGATGGAAGGAGTGAAATAAGATGGCAGGAAAAAGAGATCGTTTATCAGGAAATGAAGCAATAGCAATCGCTTTAAGACAGATTAATCCGGACGTATTTCCGGCATTCCCAATTACACCATCTACGGAGATTCCACAGTATTTCGCTTCATTTGTAGCAAATGGACAGGTGGATACAGAATTTATCCCAGTCGAGAGTGAGCATAGTTCTATGTCAGCAGCAATCGGAGCATCCGCTGCAGGAGCACGAAGCCTTACAGCAACTTCTTCTTGTGGACTTGCTTATATGTGGGAGGAACTTTACATTGCAGCTTCTAACAGACTTCCGCTTGCACTTGCACTTGTAAACCGAGCACTGTCCGGTCCGATCAATATCAACTGTGATCATTCTGATAGTATGGGAGCAAGAGATGCAGGCTGGATCCAGATTTACGCAGAGAATAATCAGGAAGCTTATGACAACATGGTTCAGGCTTTCCGCATTTCCGAGCATAAAGATGTACGCCTTCCAATCATGATCTGTCAGGATGGATTTATCACAAGTCACGCCGTAGAGAATATTGAACTTCTGGAAGATGCAGACGTCAAGAATTTCGTTGGTGAGTATGAGCCGGAAGATTATCTTCTGAATCCAGAGTGCCCGATGGCAGTCGGCCCTTACTCTATTACAGATTATTATATGGAAGCAAAGCGTAACCAGGCAGAAGGAACAAGAAATGTCAGCCGTGTCGTAAAAGAAGTGGCTGAGGATTTTGAGAAGCTTTCCGGCAGAAAATACGGACTTTTCGAGGAGTATCGTATGGAAGATGCTGAACGTGCAGTTGTTATCATTGGTTCCGCAGCAGGAACAACAAAAGATGCAGTAGACAGACTTCGCGAGCAGGGAGAGAAAGTCGGACTGATTAAGATTCGTCTGTTCCGTCCATTCCCGGCTGATGAGATTGCAGAAGCATTGAAAAATGTCAAGGCAATCGCGATCATGGACCGTGCAGAGAGTTATACAAATCACGGTGGCCCACTTGGAGCAGATGTGATGTCTGCATTATTCCGTGCAAGAAGCCAGGCACTCGCAATTAACTATGTATATGGACTTGGTGGACGTGATGTGCGTGTCGAAGATATGGAAAATGTATACGAAACACTGAAACAGGTCATTGCAGATGGTGATGCCGGAGAAATGTATCGTTACATGGGAATCAGAGAATAAGGAGGCGCGAAGAAGATGAGTTATAATTTTAAAGAGACAATGAACAAACCAGAGCGTCTTGCTCCTGGACATAGAATGTGCGCCGGATGCGGCGGAACAATCGCAGTAAGAAATGTCCTTCGTGGTCTTCATGAAGGGGACAAAGCAGTCATCGGAAATGCAACAGGATGTCTGGAAGTTTCTACATTTACATATCCATACACAGCATGGGAAGACAGCTACATTCACAATGCATTTGAAAATGCAGGGGCAACACTCAGCGGTGTTGAAGGCGCTTACAAAGCGTTAAAGAGAAAAGGAAAATTACAGGATACAAACTACAAATTTATTACATTTGGTGGAGATGGCGGTACATACGATATCGGACTTCAGTCATTATCTGGGGCAATGGAGCGTAATCAGGATCTTGTATATGTGTGCTACGATAACGGAGCTTATATGAACACAGGTATCCAGCGTTCTTCTGCAACACCAATGTATGCAGATACAACAACAACACCAGTTGGAAGCGAGAGCAATGGTAAACCGCAGAACAGAAAAGATCTGGCATCTGTAATTGCGGCACACGATATTCCGTACGTTGCACAGACTACATTTGTACAGAACTTTAAAGATCTGCACATCAAATCCGAAAAAGCCATCTATACACCGGGTGCAGCATTCCTAAACATTATGGCACCATGCCCGCGTGGATGGAGATACAACACACCAGACATTATGGAAATCTGTAAACTTGGTGTAGAGACATGTTACTGGCCGCTGTTCGAGGTCGTAGAAGGAAAATGGATTCTGAACTATGAGCCAAAGAAGAAACTTCCAATCGAGGACTTCTTAAGACCACAGGGAAGATTCAAACATTTATTCAAGAAAGGTAACGAAGACCTTCTTGAGGCATTCCAGAAGGAAGTAGACAGAAGATGGGAAGACCTTCTGTTCAGATGTTCAAGATAAATGTAAGATGTGTTCATAATCTGCAGGCATGGAGCGGCAATAGGTTCGCTCCGGGCTTGTAGATATAGAATATAGTAAGATTTATGAATTAGGGAAATGAGGTAAAGGCATGGGACTTGCAATACCAATCGAGACAAGTGCAAGGCACATTCATCTGTGCCGGGAAGATTTTGAAATATTATTCGGAGAAGGAAAAGAGCTGACATTTAAGTCAGAGCTCAGCCAGCCGGGACAGTTTGCCTGTGAAGAGCGTCTGGAGGTCCGCGGACCAAAAGGAGCATTCGAGAGGGTTGCAGTTCTTGGACCTTTCCGTGGGGAGACTCAGGTGGAAATCTCTATGACAGATTCCAGAAAACTGGGAATTCCAGGAATGATACGTCAGTCCGGAGACACTGCAGGGACACCTGGATGTACACTGGTGGGACCGTGTGGAAGCGTGGAATTAGACCACGGTGTGATTGTGGCAAAACGCCATATACACATGACACCGGTACAGGCATATCAGTTAAATGTAAAAGATAACGACTCTGTATTTGTCATTACACAGAGCTTTGAACGGGCACTGATATTCGCAGATGTCATCGTTCGCGTCAGTCCACAGTTCGCACTTGCAATGCACGTAGATACAGACGAGGCAAATGCATTCGCAGGAACCGAGAACCCGACAGGAACACTGCTCAAGCTCTTCGGAGGAAAATCCGAAGAACTACAAAGATGGGCAGATGAGATTCAGAGTGGTATTCATCGGATATAGAGTATTTATTAAAAACAAAAAATCCTTCACCCAAGGCACGCTCGCGCTACCCTCCGCTGGTAGTGGTACGTAAGCGAAAACTGGTAGGTGCAAAAAATGCGACAACCATTATGAGTCAACTATCGCAAATTTTGCGACAATTGCTGAATATGGAATTGGAAATATAAGAAATGTACAAAAAGATCAGAGTATGGTAGGATTATAAGAAATATTCGAAGGAATTTATAATCATGGAACTTTTTAATCTTAATAAGAAAAAAGCCGATTTTATTAAAATAAAGGTAGAAAAACTGGTTGATTGGAATGAGCCCAATGGAGATGGCTGTGTAGTATCGGATAAAATTACAAAAGAAGGATTTAAGGTTGGCTATATGTATAGAGAGAAGCCAGAAGAAGGAAGACCGGATAGTGGTTGGAGATTTTTGGCTGGTAATGAAGACGAGGAATATATGAATGACTCGAATAATCATCATATATTTGCCGTTAATACAATTTGTAATTATGATAAAGATATTATTCCGTATATAAAAGCTAAGATAGGAAGCGTATATATAAGAGTTGATGGAAATAGTTTTGGAATAGATGACGGTTCGAAACCGATATTCTTAGATCGGCAGAATAGATAACTTGCGCTTGAAAGAGTTTGTGTGTATACTTGATTTAGAATATTTTGTGCGTGAGTACGAAGAACAGGAGGTAGCGGTATGCGTGATTTTTTAGATAAGGTGAAGGAAGTTTTTGACCGTGAATGGTCAGGTGAAGAGAAAGTTCTGATTATGCTTTGTTGTGTTCTTTTAGGAGTGATTTATGGATTTTTAATTTCTCCAATTAAAAAAGGAATTTCTTTTGGTAATAACAATGGAAATAATTATAATGAATTTGCAGATGATTACTGGTTAGATGACGAAGAGTAGAATAAAAAGTAAGAAATATTGATGCCGGATCAGAGTGATATGTGCCTGAAAATTTGGACATATTTTATGAGGTAACTTAAACAAATGAGGATTTTCTGTGTTGGACAGGAGGTCTTCATTTTTTATGCAGATATATATTTGCTCATAGGATTTAACTTTGCAATGGAGTTCTATTTGAAATATACACTATTAATCAATTGTCAGGATTGACAAAGCATCATTTTCTTTTTATAATCATAAACATGTGAGACAACGGCGTTTTCATCCTTGTATGAGAGCGCCCTTTTTGCTATAAAAGTATTATCAATAGATAGCTTGTAGGCATGTTTACATGCATTACAGGATATCTATTAGATAATCTGAGCTGCATGAACAAGAAGGGCGAAAGCCCGGAGCATCTGGCTTTTATAGATTCAGATAGTAAAAAATAATACAAGCGGGAGGTTTTTTATGAACAATTACACACGCGAGGATATTTTGAGGATGGTTGAAGAGGAGGACGTTGGTTTCATTCGTCTTCAGTTCACAGATATGTATGGAACTTTGAAAAATGTAGCAATCACCAGCAGCCAGCTTGAGAAGGCGCTGGATAATGAGTGCATGTTCGATGGTTCTGCCATTGAAGGTTTTGCGAGAATGGAAGATTCGGATATGTATCTTCGCCCGGATCTGAATACATTTGAAATCTTTCCGTGGAGACCGCAGCAGGGGAAAGTAGCAAGGCTGCTCTGTGATGTACAGAAAGCGGACGGCAGTATGTTTGAAAGTGATCCAAGATATGTGTTAAAGAAAGTGATTGTCGAAGCAAAAGAGATGGGGTATACATTTGACGTGGGACCAGAGTGTGAGTTCTTCTTATTCCATACGGACGAAGACGGACTTCCGACTACATTTTCTCATGAGAAGGCAAGCTATTTTGATCTGGGACCGTTAGATTTAGGAGAAAATGCAAGGCGTGATATTGTTCTGACACTGGAGGATATGGGATTTGAAGTAGAAGAATCTCACCATGAATTTGCACCGGCACAGCATGAAGTGGATTTTAAATATGATGAGGCACTTTTAACTGCGGATAATATTATGACATTTAAACTAGTCGTAAAGACTATTGCCAAGCGTCACGGGCTTCATGCTACATTTATGCCGAAACCGAAGTACAATGAAAATGGCTCTGGTATGCATATGAATATGTCCCTTCATAATGAAGCGGGGGAAAATGTATTCAATGACAAGAATGACCCGAATGGTATGAGTAAAGAGGCATACTATTTTATTGGCGGTTTGATGAAGCACATTAAAGCCATGACATTTATCACGAATCCTATTGTCAATTCTTATAAACGGTTTGTGCCGGGATTTGAGGCACCGGTGCATATCGCATGGTCCAGAAAGAATCGGACGCCACTTATCCGAATTCCGGCAGACCGTGGGGGGAACGTCAGAATCGAACTTCGTAGTCCGGATACTGCAGCAAACCCTTATCTGGCACTGGCAGTATGTCTGGCAGCAGGACTGGACGGTATCCGTAGTAAGATCATGCCACCGGACAGCATCGACCGCAACTTATTTGAGATGAGCGAGGAAGAACTCAAAGAGGCAGGAGTAGAAAGGCTTCCAATGAATCTGATGGAAGCGTGTCAGGAATTTGAAAAAGACGAGTATATTAAAAATGTGCTTGGAAATGATCTGGTGCAGAAGTATACACAAGCTAAGAAAAAGGAATACGAGGAATATGTAACCCAGGTCACAGAATGGGAGCTTAATAAATATTTACATCGAATCTAAGCCTGCTGTTGTGTGAAATATTTCTTATCAGGGAGAAGAAAAGATTCAGGAAGCTGCTAAAAGCGGACAGAAGGTCGGTTTTATCAGCGATACACAGCAGGAGGTGGCAAATTGGTAGGTATTATAGTTGTATTTCCGAACAAGGATAATGCGACCAATATCCGAAATCTGTTAGTGCGTGCAGGGCTTAATGTCACTGGAGTGTGCACGACAGGAGCGCAGGCGATGAACTACGCAGATTCTGTTGATGAAGGAATTATCGTGTGTGGATACAAACTAAAAGATATGATGTATTCAGAATTAAGAGAATATTTGCCGGATCGCTTTGAGATGCTTTTGATTGCGTCACAAGGGAAATGGGAAGAAGGGCTGGCAAGTGGTGTCATGGGACTGACTATGCCGATCAAAGCGTATGATCTTATGAATACCCTTCAGATGATGCTTCAAAATATGGACCGGCGGCGCAGAAAACGTAAGAAAACGATTAAGAGCAGGACTCCTGAACAGGAAGCATTGATCCGAAAAGCAAAAGAATTGCTGATGGCGCGAAATAATATGACAGAAGAAGAGGCACACCGGTATCTTCAGAAGAACAGTATGGACAGCGGAACGAATATCGTAGAGACAGCGGAGATGGTACTTAGCATTATGAATGAATAAAGATGGGAGAGATAATAAAAATGAAATTCACAAAAATGCAAGGTTTGGGGAACGATTACGTTTATGTAAATTGTTTCAAAGAAAAAATCGACAATCCACCTGAGGTGGCAAAGATTGTCAGTGACAGACATTTCGGAATCGGGTCAGACGGTCTGATCATGATCAATCCGTCTAAGGTGGCTGATTTTGAAATGGAGATGTATAATGCAGATGGTTCCAGAGGAGAAATGTGTGGAAATGGAATCCGCTGTGTCGCAAAGTATGTCTATGATTACGGACTGACTGATAAGACACACATCTCCGTGGAGACACTTGGAGGAATTAAATATATGGATTTGACGGTGAAAGATGGAAAAGTTGCACTGGTACGTGTCGATATGGGAGAACCGGAGCTTGACCCGGAGAAAATTCCGATTATAATGAAAGGGTATTCCGATGAAACTGATAGGGTATTAAATGCTCAGATTAAAGTAGATGGGAAAGAGTATCATATGACTGGTGTATCAATGGGAAACCCTCACGATGTTGTCTACATTGATGATGTACAGGGACTTGACATTGAAAAAATCGGACCGAAGTTCGAGAACCATGAGAGATTTCCACAGCGGATTAATACAGAATTCGCAAGAGTTATCGACAGAAAGACCGTGGAAATGCGTGTGTGGGAGAGAGGATCCGGCGAGACACTTGCATGTGGAACCGGAGCATGTGCTGTAGCAGTCGCGAGCATTTTAAACGGATATACAGAGCGAGAAGTAGAAATCCGTCTTCTCGGAGGAAATCTTCAGATTGAATGGAATGAAGAAGATAATCATGTCTATATGACCGGTCCGGCGACCGTTGTATTTGACGGGGAGATAGAACTGTAAGAAGATATCACATAATGAATAAATAAAGGAGACTAGAAAGATGTTTAAAGTAAACGAAAATTATCTGAAATTACCAGGAAGTTACCTTTTTTCAACGATTGGAAAGAAAGTATCAGCATATCAGGCAGCTAATCCGGACAAGCAGATCATCCGTCTTGGAATCGGTGATGTAACACAGCCACTTGCACCGGTAATTATCGAGGCAATGCACAAGGCTGTTGATGAGATGGGCCATGCCGAGACATTTCACGGATATGCACCAGATCTTGGATACGAATTTTTAAGAAGCGCCATGGCAAAGAATGATTATCAAGATAAAGGCTGCGACATTCAGGCAGACGAAATCTTTATTTCTGATGGTGCAAAATGTGATTCGGGAAATATTCAGGAAATTTTTGCGGCAGACAGTAAGATTGCAGTGTGTGACCCGGTTTACCCTGTGTACGTTGATACAAATGTAATGGCAGGACGTACCGGAACTTACGATGCAAAGACAGAGACATGGAGCAATGTGATCTACATGCCTTGTACAAAAGAAACAAACTTTGCACCGGCATTGCCGGAAGAGACACCGGACATCATTTATCTGTGTTTCCCGAATAACCCGACAGGATCCACAATCACAAAAGCACAGCTTCAGGAGTGGGTAGATTACGCTAATAGAGTCGGAGCAGTCATCATCTACGACTCTGCATATGAAGCATATATCTCCGAGTCAGACGTACCACACACCATTTACGAGTGCGAAGGAGCAAGAACATGCGCAATAGAGCTTCGAAGCTTCTCTAAGAATGCAGGATTTACAGGAGTACGTCTTGGAGCAACCGTTATTCCAAAAGATCTGAAATCCGGAGACGTGATGCTTCATTCCCTGTGGGCAAGACGTCATGGAACAAAATACAACGGAGCACCTTACATCGTACAACGTGCAGGGGAAGCGGTATACAGTGAAGCAGGAAAGGCTCAGTTAAAAGATCAGGTCGCTTATTACATGAACAATGCAAAAACAATCAAACAAGGACTGAAAGACGCAGGATATAACGTATCCGGCGGCGTGAATGCACCATATATCTGGTTAGAAGTACCAAAAGGAATGACATCCTGGGATTTCTTCGATTATCTGCTTGAAAAAGCAAACGTAGTCGGAACACCAGGTTCAGGATTCGGACCAAGCGGAGAAGGATATTTCCGCCTGACAGCATTTGGAACATACGAAAACACAGTAGCAGCAATCAAGAGAATCAAAGAAATGTAAATTGTAGTAAAATTGTAGATGGGGGCGTAGCATTTTGTTAAAATGCTACGTCCCCATCAGCGATTTGAAAAATGTCTGGTGAAAATGTAAAAAATCTATTGACATTCTCTTGAATATGTGTATAATTAATATTCGCTGGACAAATAAAATAGCAGAGTAAGTCACACTAATGCGGATTGGTGTAATGGCAGCACAGCAGACTCTGACTCTGTTAGTAGAGGTTCGAGTCCTCTATCCGTAGTTATTGATGCTGAGTATTTCGTAAGAGATACTCAGCATTTTGCGTATACGGGCGCTGCGTTCGGGACGTAGAGGTTGAAAGAGTAAATATTGACACTTTTTACTTTCACACAATAGATGCAGATTTTCTAATATATCAGCTAGAAAATGAGAGATATAAATTTGGTGAAAAATTGCGAAAAAATAAAAAAAAGGGTATTGACTTTTCTTCAGAATTAAGTATAATAATATTTGTTCGCTGATAACGCAGAACATCACACTAATGCGGATTGGTGTAATGGCAGCACAGCAGACTCTGACTCTGTTAGTAGAGGTTCGAGTCCTCTATCCGTAGTTCCTTGGCAGGGGCGCCGGATACTTGAATGAGTATCCGGTTACTTAATTAAAGAATGTATCGGAGTGTGGCTCAGCTTGGTAGAGCGCTACGTTCGGGACGTAGAGGTCGCAAGTTCAAATCTTGTCACTCCGACTATGATTGGTCGCAAAGCTGATATATGGTTAGTTTTGTGGCTTTTCTTTTTTTGTAAAGTTGTAGTTTAAATATTTTCTATGCTACGTTTTGCAGTGGCAATTAAATATTCTTTGAGACAACTTAATTCTGTGCTATAATAAAGAAACAGCTTGATTGTGCCAAGGCACATTCATTGTTCTAGGAGTGACATCATGAAAATAGGTATTTTTGACTCGGGCATGGGTGGGTTGTCTGTTCTGCACCGTGCACTTCGCATGATACCAGAAGCAGATTTTCTCTATTATGCGGACGAGGAACACGTCCCATATGGGGAAAAAACAAGAGAGCAAGTCCGGGGATATATTGACGAAATTATAGCATTTATGATAAAGAAGCAGGTAGATGCGATTGTGATTGCCTGCAATACAGCTACGAGTGTGGCCACAAAAGAATACAGAAGTCAGTTTCCACTGCCGATTGTGGGCATGGAACCGGCAGTGAAAAAAGCAGTAGAAGAATATGCTGACAGACCGGGAAGAATCTTGGTGGCAGCGACACCAATCACAATTCAAGGAGACAAGCTTCATCACTTGGTGGACCGGGTGGATAAGCGTGATATGGTAGATCTGGTTGCGCTTCCAAAGCTGGTTAGATTTGCAGAGCAGGAAATATTTGATCAGGATCAGGTTGTGCCGTATCTTAAGGAGGCGCTGAAGGATTATCCATTAGAGGAATATAAAGCATTTGTTCTTGGCTGTACCCATTTTAATTATTTCAAAGAGAGCTATCAGGAGATTTTCCCGAATAAGATAGAATTTGTAGATGGAAATGAAGGAGCACTTCGGGAATTAATCCGTAGAATGGAAAAAGAGTGTGATACGATCAGTGTGAAGAATGGGGCTGATGATGCAGAGGAATTTTCAAAAACTGATCGGGTTACATATTATTTTTCTGGTAAGCAGATTTCAGCGGCAGACCAGATACGTATTGACAAATATATGTGTCAGTTAGACCGAATGGCACTTATATAAAATCCCATATAAAGGAGGATGACAAATATGAGGTATCAGATTCAGGGAGATACTCTTCCGGTTGTGATCTGCCAGCTTGAAGCGGGTGAGCGGATGATTACGGAAGGAGGCGGTATGTCCTGGATGTCTCCGAACATGAAGATGGAGACAACGACCAATGGAGGAATTGGGAAAGCTGTAGGAAGAATGTTCTCAGGAGAGAAGATGTTCCAGAATATTTACACTGCACAGGGAGGCAACGGAATGATCGCATTTGCTTCTTGCTTTCCAGGATCAATTCGTGCATTTAACATCAGACCGGGGCAGGAAATGATCTTCCAGAAGAGTGCATTTCTGGCAAGTGAAGCGGGAGTACAGTTGTCTGTACATTTCCATAAGAAAGTGGCTTCCGGATTATTTGGAGGAGAAGGATTTGTTCTTCAGAAAGTCAGTGGACAGGGAGTTGCATTTGCGGAATTTGACGGACATGTAGTGGAATATGAACTGCAGCCGGGACAGCAGATTGTGATTGATACGGGACATCTTGCAGCAATGACAGCCAGTTGTCAGATGGATATTCAGACTGTGCCGGGCGTGAAGAATATGCTTTTTGGAGGCGAAGGGCTGTTTAATACCGTGATTACAGGACCGGGAAGGGTATGGCTTCAGACAATGCCGATCAGTAATGTTGCCGGGGCACTCAGACCATATATTCCGTCAGGCTCATAAGGTGAGGTATTTATAAGGCGCACGGATAAAAAACTGGTTATTACAGGTGCAATTCAAATTTGCATATAGCCAAGTTTTGAATCCGTGCGTTTATAATTTTAACAATACAGGAATAGAGGAAGTGAGATGGAAATGGAGAAGGTGAAGAAGGAGCTCATGCATATGTTTCATGCGTGGAGAATATTGTTAGGGAGTCTGGTGAAATGGATTCTATTATCGATTGTGATTGGCGGTGTGATCGGTGTCATCGCCAGTGCATTTGCGAATCTGATTACGTGGGCAACGGACTTTCGTATGGGACATATGTGGATGGTATATCTGCTGCCTTTTGCAGGTCTCATGATTGTTTTTCTTTATCATGTTACGGGGCAAGAGAAGAATGCCGGAACAGATATGGTGCTTATGGTAGTACGGTCAGATCAGAATACGATGCCGGGAAGAGTGGCACCATTGATTTTGATTGCGACAGCTTTGACGCATTTGTTTGGAGGTTCTGCCGGCCGGGAAGGTGCGGCACTTCAGTTTGGGGCAAGCCTCGGAAACTGGCTAGGACGTAAGATACATTTGAATGAGAGTGATAAACGTATTATGACGCTGGCGGGTATGAGCGCAGCTTTTGCAGCACTATTTGGAACGCCGATGGCAGCAGCATTGTTCCCGATGGAGGTTATCAGCGTCGGGATTATGTATTATGCAGCGCTCGTTCCGTGCGTGTTCTCCGCATTTATCGGAGAGCGGATTTCAATCTTTATGGGAGTTCGGACACTGACTGCGCCGTATCCCGTAGAAGAAGTTCCGAATTTTTATGGAATCGCGTGGGGAAAAGCGATTCTTCTGGCAATCTGTTTTGCATTTGCCGGAGCGCTGTTTTGCGTGATGTTACATATTTTTGAAAAGCAGTTGAAAAAATGGTTTCAGAATCCGTACCTTCGAGTGTTTGTTGGAGGTGTGACAGTCGTTCTTTTGTGGAAGATTACGGGAACAGATACCTACCTGGGGCTTGGTGGAGGTACGATTGCGCAGAGCTTTGCAGAATCTCAGAAATTGTGGGTATTTCTGTTGAAAATGTTATTTACATGCATCACACTTTGCGCTGGTTTTAAAGGTGGTGAGATAGTCCCGTCACTGTTTATTGGGGCGACATTCGGCTCCGCACTGGCACCGATATTTGGCTTGCCGGTAGATATCTGTGCAGCGTGTGGCATGGTAGGCGTGTTCTGTGCTGTGACAAACAGTCCGATCAGTTCCCTTCTGATCGCATTTGAGCTGTTTGGATTTGCGGGTATGCCGTATTTTTGTACCGTGATTGCGGTCAGTTATCTGCTGTCCGGATATCAGAGCCTTTATAAAGCGCAGAAGATTGTGTATTCCAAGACGGAAAATAAATACATAGATAGGAATACGACCTCTTAAGATAATAAAAATGCCACACAGACAGGTGACGAAAGAAAGTCTTGAATCTGTGTGGCGCTTTTGCTAAAAAAACAATCAATTGAAATTAGTTAGCGTCGCAGGACTGCAATCACGACTCCGAATTTTAGCCATTGTACCATATCGGTATGATTGTTCGGGTCAACTGTGATAATATCGCCATAACCGTTGATCGGGAGCAGATGACAAGGATTTCCCTGTTGCATCTTGCGGATAAATGCGCGGCCGGTCGGCTTGTGGATCAGGATACAGGTGTCACCGTCACGCGGAGGTTTCTTTGAAATTCCCAGGATATCATTTCTGACATACACAGGATTAAGGTGGTTGGAAGTAATGCGAATGCCACAATGCAGGCGTTCACCATATTTCTTAATATATTCCGGACAGTAGATACGTTCTTCATTCGCAGAATCCAGTACCATACCATCTTCCATGTTGCCGGTCAGTACAAGAACATCCAGCATATTTTCTGAATCCTGCTCGTGACTCATCATTTCCAGTTCGAAATCAATCTTGCCACTGATGTATGCCTTCTGGCGATTATTTAACAGACGAAACTTTTTCAGACATTCCATTTCCGGATTATCATTTCCAAATAACTCATAAAGAAAATGCCCTGTCAGTTTGTAGATTTGCATGGCGATCATGATATCAATTTTGTCAGTTCTCCGAGAAATGATATTTTTGTAAGTAGACACTGAAATTTCCAGTTTGGATGCAAATTCGGCCTGTGTCATTCCAAGATTTAAACGTTCCTTTTCCAAATTTTGGACAAAACAGTCCAATAATACATTTTTCGTCATATTTGTCTCGATTTCCCCTTTTTTTGTTTGCTGGAATAATGGACAAAAAACTGACCATTTATAAAATGATGTTGAAAAAAAGTCGTAAATTTCGGTTAAGTAATTAGCTTAGTAGTTGGATATAATACTTTATGTAAGTATTATAGCAAGTGCATTTTTTTAAATCAACTACAGAATCAGGGGGGACGTAACATGGAGAATGCAACACTACAAGTTTTATCGAAATGCAATATTACGCCAAAATATAAAGGGTATACATATTTACCAGTGGCGGTCAGACTGGCGAATCAGTACATGAGAGAGCCGCTGTGCATTATGGCTGATATTTATCCTGTTATTGGACAGATCTATGACGAATCGCCAAGAAAAGTAGAGCGGGCAATCCGGAAGGTTGTAGAAGTGGGGTGGCAGAACAACCGGGAATATATGGTGGAGATTATGGGATTTGGTGCGAAGAAATGTCCTGGAAGCGCGCAGTTTATTGATGCACTTGTGTATTATATCAGCTGGAAATTCAACAGTAATCCACAGCCAGCTTTGAGAGGAATTGTCTAAGAGAAGATTGAAAGAAAGGAAAAGAACAAAAAAAGAACATAAAAAAGTTGAAAAAATGTCTTGCAAAGAAAAAAAACATGTGCTAACATAAGAGCATCTTTTTAGAGACAGTATAGAAAATGCAAAGAAAGAGACTCTGTTCGTGATAACTTGACAGGAATATGACGCCACCGACTGAGAGCGTCATTTGAGGGAAAGGAACAATAGGGAACACTCTGGAGCAGACTGAGCGAAAGCAATTTAGGTTTAAATTTACAGCAATTGCGAGTAGAGCAGTACGCTGGCACGCGTTATGTGCGAGAGATGAATTCAAAGACGAGTTCAAAAGCGGGTGGTACCGCGGATATTAAGATAATCCGTCCCGGAATACGATTATGTATTCCGGGACTTTTTGCATTAAGAAAGATACTTTCTGAAAGAAAAATATTAAAAGAGTAATAAAATGGAACAAAATTTAACAGGAGGGAAACAGTCATGGAATACCAGACAGGCGTAAAGAAAAAAGATACATTGGAGATTACAGAACTTTTAAATGCAAAGACCGGCGAGGCAGTAAAAGTCAATGGTGCAGTGCATACAATCCGTGATATGGGTACAGTTGCATTTGTAATCTTAAGAAAAAGAGAAGGCCTGCTCCAGTGTGTATACGAAGAAGGCAGTGCCACATTTGATCTGAAAGAAATCAAAGAAGCATCAACGCTTGAAGTCGAAGGGGTGCTTGAGCAGAATGAAAAAGCGCCGAATGGCATTGAAATCCGCATGAAAAAAGTTAAAATCTTAAGTCAGCCGGAAGATGAGATGATGCCGCTTGCAATTTCCAAGTGGAAATTAAACACTTCTCTGGAGGCAAAGTTAAATTATCGTTCCATTTCTCTTAGAAATATCAGGGAGCGTGCAAAATTCCGGATTCAGGAAGGACTGACAAGAGCATTTCGTGATTTTCTATATAGTCAGGAATTTACTGAAATTCATACACCGAAGATTGGAGCCAAAAGTGCAGAAGGTGGTGCAAACTTATTTAAGCTGGAATATTTCCACCGCCCGGCAGTGCTCCAGCAAAGTCCTCAGTTCTACAAACAGATGATGGTCGGTGTGTTTGATCGGGTATTTGAAACGGCGCCGGTGTTCCGTGCTGAGAAGCATAATACGAAGAGACATTTGAACGAATATACGAGTCTGGACTTCGAGATGGGCTATATTGATGGATTTGAGGATATTATGGGAATGGAGACAGGATTTCTCCAGTATGCCATGGAACTTTTAAAAAAAGATTATGCCAGAGAACTGAAGATTCTGAATGTGGAACTTCCGAAAGTAGATCAGATTCCGGCAGTAAAATTCAGTGAGATCAAAGAGCTGGTAGCTGAGAAATATAATCACAAGATGCGTAACCCATTTGATTTGGAGCCGGAAGAAGAAGTACTGATCGGAAAATATGCAAAAGAAGAGTGGGGCAGCGATTTTGTATTTGTTACGCACTATCCGTCCAAGAAGCGTCCATTTTACGCGATGGACGATCCGGAGAATCCGAAATATACACTGAGCTTTGATCTTCTCTTCCGTGGCCTTGAGATTACGACCGGAGGTCAGAGAATCCACGATTATCAGACACTTCTAAAGAAGATTGAAGCAAGAGGCATGACGACAGAAGGTATGGATCAGTATCTTGCTACATTTAAACATGGCATGCCGCCACACGGAGGACTGGGAATTGGACTGGAACGCTTGACGATGCAGCTGCTTGGGGAGGATAATGTAAGAGAAACAACATTATTCCCAAGAGACTTAAGCAGACTGGAGCCATAGAGAATTCCCAGACAGTTCTTCTCATCTATGCTCCCCATAAAAGTGGAAATGTACCTGCTTAACCACCCGGGAGCGAAATGAGCAGAGAGGATGGAAGAAGCTATGTTTGGAAAGAGATGTTCTTTATGTGGAGGAAAACTGAATAGTAATGGAATCTGTACGGAGTGTGGATTAGACAATAACAAATCCGATAAAAATTATCGAATAAACCAAAGTGAATGTGATCATGAACCATTGACTCATGTGCATTATGGCAAGAATGAGAAGCCGGAGAAACAGCCGAAGCCAAATACACCGAGACAGTCCTGGCAGGGGAGTCAAAAAGATAACAACAGGCAGCAGGATCAGTCCTGGCAGGGGAGTACCACTACTTACTCTGGAAATACAGGAAGTACAGGGCGTAAGAAAGTCGGTAAGAAGAAAAAGCCGGGAAGGATCATCAGTAAGATTATAGCAGTCATTGTCATCTTCAATGTATTTTTTGGTATTTTCCAACCGATGGTCAGTGATATTTTAGATGATGTAATCAGCGGATACCAGGAGAATACACAAGACTATACAAGAAGTGACCCGTATGAAAATGTGACAAAAGAACTTCCGGCAGATGGTGAGAGTGTAAGTTTTGAGCTGACCAGTGGTGACTATGTGGTCGGTGTGCACATTCCGGAAGGAAATTATCAGGCGGATGTATCTTATGATTACGATACGGTCCAGGTTGATGACTGGGACAGCGGATTTTACCTTTATGAATATGCAGGGCGGACAGACGGTGATTATCTGGATGACTTAAGATTATACAATGGAGCGATTGTTCACATTTCTTCACAGACAACGATTACACTTTATTCAGATAATGCGCAGACAGAAAACATTCTTTATGAAAATAATCCACTGGCAGGACAAGAGCCTTTGGTAGTAAAAAAAGACCTGACCGTAGGTCCTGACCTTCCGGCAGGGGTGTATGATCTCATACTGGTCAGTGGAGAAGGCAGTGTGGACGTTGATATTTATACAGAATATGGTGAATCTATGGAGACAAAAGATCTGTATCTGGGCGAGAATTGCACAGACGGAAAGGAATATAAGAATCTTGTTCTTCCGAAAAATGCGCAGATTACATTAGATGACAATATGGAACTCAGACTGACTCCAAGCGAGCATATATCAACGACGGATTATTATGAATATTACAATTATTAGAGATAAGAATTAAGATGTAAGATAACTGGCAGACAGGAGGTTGCTTAAAATGGCAAACAAAATCTCAGACGAGACCATTGAGTATGTGGGTATTCTGGCGAAGCTGGAACTTTCAGAGAAAGAGAAAGAAGAAGCCAAGGCAGATATGGAAAAAATGTTGGACTACATGGATGTATTAAATGAACTCGACACGGATGGAATTGAACCGATGTCTCATGTATTTCCGGTGAATAATGTATTTCGCGAAGACGTTGTGACAAATGGTGATGGCAGCAGTGATACATTGGAAAATGCACCACTTATGAAGGATCAGAGCTTCAAGGTGCCGAAGACAATCGGATAGGAGGAGACGAGTTATGGATATTATGAGTCTGACAGCAGTGGAACTCGGAAAGAAAATAAAAGCAAAAGAAATTTCAGTTACGGAAGCCACGCAGGCATATCTGGATCAGATTGAAAAGGTAGAGAATGATGTGCACAGCTATGTGACCATTGATAAAGAGGGTGCATTAAAGCGTGCCGAAGAAGTTCAGAAGATGATCGATGACGGAACACTTCTGAGTCCTCTTGCAGGTGTTCCGGTGGCAATCAAGGATAATATGTGCACGAAAGGGATGAGAACAACTTGCAGTTCCAAAATTCTGGAAGATTTTGTTCCAACCTTTACTTCAGAGGCAGGTTTGAACTTGGAAAAAGCCGGTGCAGTCATAATCGGAAAGACTAATATGGATGAATTCGCCATGGGAAGTACAACCGAGACTTCTTATTATGGAGTGACAAGAAATCCATGGAATCTGGGACATGTGCCAGGCGGTTCGTCAGGTGGTTCCTGCGCAGCAGTGGCAGCAGGTGAGTGCGCTTATGCACTTGGTTCTGATACAGGTGGATCTATCCGTCAGCCAAGTTCATTTTGTGGTGTAACGGGGATTAAACCGACTTATGGAACGGTATCCAGGTACGGACTGATTGCTTACGGTTCTTCGCTGGATCAGATCGGACCAATTGCGAAAGATGTGACAGATTGTGCGACTATCCTTGAGACAATCGCTTCTCATGATGTAAAAGACAGTACTTCCGTGGAGCGGGAATATGACTTTACTTCGGCATTGGCAGACGACGTGAAAGGTATGAAGATTGGTATTCCGAGAGATTACTTTGGGGATGGATTAAGCGCAGACGTAAAAGAGCAGATTTTAAATGCAGTGAAGGTCCTGGAAGAAAAAGGCGCAGTTGTAGAAGAATTTGACTTAAGTCTTGTGAAATATGCGATTCCGGCATACTACATTATTGCAGATGCTGAGGCAAGTTCCAACCTGGCACGTTTTGATGGCGTAAAATATGGTTACCGCACAGAAGAATACGAAGGTCTTCACAACATGTACAAAAAGACACGTTCCGAAGGATTCGGAGCAGAAGTAAAGCGCAGGATCATGCTTGGATCTTTTGTATTAAGCTCTGGATATTATGATGCTTACTATCTGAAAGCACTTCGTACAAAGGCACTGATTAAACAGGCATTTGACAAAGCATTTGCAAAATATGATATGATCGTGGCTCCGGCGGCTCCGACAACGGCACCAGAGCTTGGAAAGAGCTTAAGTGATCCGATGAAAATGTATTTGAGTGACATTTACACAATCTCCGTGAACCTGGCAGGACTTCCTGGAATCAGTATTCCGGTAGGAAAAGATTCCAAAGGTCTTCCGGTCGGCATGCAGCTTATCGGAGACTGCTTCCAGGAGAAAAAAATTATCCAGGCAGCCTACACATTTGAACAGACAAGAACTTATGAAGCACCACAGTTTGTGAAGGAGGGAAGATAGTTATGGCAAAGCAGTATGAGACAGTCATTGGACTTGAGGTTCACGTAGAACTTGCGACAAAGACAAAGATTTTCTGTGGTTGCAGCACTCAGTTCGGAGGTGCGCCAAATACCCACACATGTCCGGTATGTACTGGTATGCCAGGTTCCCTTCCGGTACTGAACAGACAGGTAGTAGAGTATGCAATGGGAATCGGACTTGCGACACATTGTGATATTACAAGAGTATGCAAATTCGACCGTAAGAATTACTTCTATCCGGATAACCCACAGAACTATCAGATTTCCCAGTTATATTTACCAATCGCAAGAAATGGTTATGTAGAGATCGAAGTTGGCGATACGAAGAAAAAAATACGGATCCATGAAATGCATATGGAGGAAGATGCCGGTAAGCTGATTCATGACGAGTGGGACGATACATCACTGGTAGATTACAACCGAAGCGGTGTACCGCTTGTGGAGATTGTATCGGAGCCGGATATGCGCTCTTCTGAGGAAGTTATTGCATATCTGGAAAAACTTCGTACAACTATTCAGTATCTTGGTGCTTCTGACTGCAAATTGCAGGAGGGCTCTATGAGAGCGGACGTGAACCTGTCCGTTCGTGAAATGGGAACCAGTGAATTCGGAACAAGAACGGAGATGAAGAACCTGAACTCTTTTAAGGCAATTGCAAGAGCCATCGAAGGAGAACGGGAGCGTCAGATCGAGCTTCTGGAAGCCGGAAAGAAAGTTGTTCAGGAGACGAGACGCTGGGATGACAACAAAGAATCATCACATGCAATGCGTTCCAAAGAAGATGCACAGGATTACCGTTACTTCCCGGAACCGGATCTTGTCCCGATTGTTATCAGCCAGGAATGGATTGACCGGGTTAAGAAACGACAGCCGGAATTCCGTGAGGAAAAATTAAAGCGTTACAAGAAAGAGTTCGATATTCCACAATATGATGCAGAAATCCTCACAGAATCTAAACATATGGCGGATATCTTTGAAGAAACAACTGCTTTATGTGGAAAACCTAAGAAAGTTTCCAATTGGCTCATGGTGGAGACGATGCGGCTCTTAAAAGAACATAACATGGAATCAGAAGATATTACATTTACACCGGAGAACCTTGCGAAACTAATCGAGCTTGCAGATGCAGGAACAATCAACAGCTCGGTGGCGAAAGAAGTTTTTGATCATGTGTTCGAGGAAAATGTAGATCCAGAAAAGTATGTTGAAGAACACGGGCTTAAAACAGTCAATGACGAAGGAGCACTTATAGAAGTTCTCGAAAAAGTTATTGCAGATAATCCACAGGCTGTAGTAGACTATAAGGGTGGAAAAGAGAAGGCACTTGGAGCACTGGTAGGTCAGACGATGAAAGCAATGAAGGGGAAAGCAAATCCCGGACTGGTCAACCAGAAGCTTCGTGAGATGTTAAAGTAAAAAGAGTGACTTGGCTTTTGCCGGGTTACTTTTTTGCACGGAATAAATAGTTATAAAAACAAAAGAGTATATAAGGAGGTCGCCATGGGAGGATTTTTTGGTGTAGCATCAAAGCAGGACTGTGTCCTGGAATTATTTTACGGAGTAGACTATCACTCACATCTTGGTACAAGACGAGGAGGAATGGCAGTTTATGGAGAGGATGGATTTTACCGTGCCATTCATAATATAGAGAATTCTCCATTCCGTACAAAGTTTGATCATGATGTGTCAGAAATGAAAGGATATCTTGGAATTGGCTGTATTTCCGATTATGATCCGCAGCCACTTTTGATTCAGTCACACCTTGGAAGCTTTGCAATCACAACAGTCGGAAAAGTTAATAACTATGAGGAACTGTTAAAAGGTCTGTTTGAGAAGGATCATTCACATTTCCAGGAAATGACTAACGGGCAGATCAATGTGACAGAGCTTGTAGCGGCGCTAATCTGTGAGAAAGAATCCATAGTAGAAGGAATCAAATATGTACAGGACGTTGTAGATGGTTCTATGACGATGCTTGTCATGACAAAAGAAGGAATCTATGGTGCAAGGGACAGGTATGGGCGAACACCTCTTGTGATAGGTAAGAAGGATGATTCTTACTGTCTTTCATTTGAAAGTCATGCTTATATTAACTTGGGCTATACCGATTATAAGGAACTGGGACCTTGCGAGGTCGTCTATGTGACATCGGAGGGAGTAGAAGAAATACGCCCGGCAAGAACTGGCAAGATGAAGATCTGTTCTTTCCTGTGGGTATACTATGGATATCCGACTTCTGCGTATGAAGGGGTAAATGTTGAGGAAATGCGTTACCGTTGCGGAAGTATGCTGGCAAAGCGTGATGGAGATAGTGTGCATCCGGATATTGTAGCAGGTGTGCCGGATTCAGGTATTGCTCATGCAATCGGATATGCAAATGAATCAGGAATTCCGTATGCAAGACCATTTATCAAATACACACCGACATGGCCGAGATCATTTATGCCGACCAACCAAAGTCAGCGTGACCTGATCGCGAGAATGAAGCTGATCCCTGTACAGGCTCTGATCGAAGACAAGAAATTACTCTTGATCGATGACTCGATCGTTCGTGGAACACAGCTTCGTGAGACAACAGAGTTTTTATATAGAAGCGGAGCGAAGGAAGTGCATATCCGCCCGGCATGTCCACCGCTTCTTTATGGATGTAAATACCTGAACTTCTCAAGATCGAAATCCGAGATGGATCTGATCACGAGAAGAGTCATTCAGGAGCAGGAAGGCGGAGAAGTATCTGCAGAGGTATTAAAAGAGTATTCAGATCCATGCTCCGACCGCTATGCAAATATGATCGAAGAAATTCGAAGAATCCAGAACTTTACGTCACTAAGATACCATAGACTGGACGATCTTTTAGAGTCTATTGGAATTGATCCAAGTCAGGTATGTACGTATTGCTTCGATGGGCGGGAGTAATTTTACTGATTATATCAGCTTTGAAAATGCATAATGAAAATCCACCTGATTTGTCTTCCCTGTGCAAGACGTTCTGATGAGCCTGATAGAACAGAAAACTTAAAAGCAAAGGCTTTCAAGTTTTCTACAGTCTCATCGCCACTGCACAGAAGTCAGAAAAATCAGGTGGATTTTCTGTTCTGCAGTTTCCGGTAGTATATAATCAATAAAACTTACATGCTGACACGAAGCTGCTTATTAAGGTTGCAACGCTTTCAATACACTACTTTCGGCTTCTATCTGGCTTTTGAGTTCGAGGATAAGTGTGCATTGCTGACGGATGTCTGCGGAGCGAATCTCGCATTGTTCTTTGATTCTGTGCAGACGTTCTGCATAGAGCTGGACACTGTGATTATCAAGAGGCTTGTCTTTCAGCATGGCTTCTTCTAACACAGCTTTCTGATACATTTTCTCAACAGTTTCTAATTGTTTCAGCAGTTCTGGTATTTTTTTCAAATATTCCCCGTATACTTCCAGTTGCTGACATTCTTTCTGAGTGTTCATAAGTAATTCCATGGCAAACTCCAATCTTTATAATTTATAGAAAAATGACATTAGTAGTTCTTAATAATAGTATAAAGTACTTGGAGCTGAAATGCATTATGATCTTATTTTTTTACTGCTGTAAAATTAACGTGTGAATTTAATTGTAAAGAAGAAAAAGAATTGTTATACTAAGAAAAAGAACTGAAAGGAAGCGGTGAAAATGCCAAATATAAAACCAATTTCTGATTTGAGAAATTATACAGAAGTTTTAAAAGAAACAAGTGAAGGTGCTCCTGTATTTTTGACTAAAAATGGCAGAGGTGAGTACGTGATTTTGGATATGAAAGATTATGATAGAATGAAAGCAGAATTAGCATTGATGGCTGAATTAGGGAAAGGTGAAAAAACGGTAAGGGAAGAGGATTGGGTGTCAACGGAGGAAGTGGAGGAAAGTTATGAGTAGTTTTGTATCCCTTGAGGATGTGAAGAAAATATATCAGATGGGCGAGGTGCAGATTATGGCCGCGGCCGGTATTGATTTCCAGATAGAGAGGGGAGAATTTGCGGTTGTGGTAGGCCCAAGTGGTGCCGGAAAGACGACAGTATTGAATATTCTTGGAGGAATGGATACGGCAAGCTCCGGGCGTGTGCTCGTGGACGGAAAAGATATTGCACAGTATTCACCGAGACAATTGACAGCATATAGAAGAGATGACATTGGTTTTGTATTTCAGTTTTATAATCTGATCCCGAACCTGACTGCTCTTGAAAATGTAGAATTAGCTCTTCAGATCTGTAAGAATCCTATGGATGCCCAGGAGGTTATGGAAGATGTAGGACTTGGTGAGCGTCTGGATAATTTTCCGGCGCAGTTATCTGGTGGAGAACAGCAGAGAGTTTCCATTGCAAGAGCGCTTGCAAAGAATCCGAAGCTTTTGCTGTGTGACGAGCCGACAGGAGCGCTGGATTATAATACAGGTAAGGCGATTTTGAAACTTTTGCAGGATACTTGCAGGGAAAAGGGGATGACTGTAATTCTGATCACACACAACTCTGCAATTGCTCCAATGGCGGACCGTGTCATTAAGATAAAGAATGGTATGGTATCAGAGATGATAGTGAACGAACACCCAGTTCCAGTCGAGACGATTGAGTGGTAAAGAAAGGCATTACATATGAAAATGAAACCAACACATAAAGATTTCTATATGGAGATCCGAAAGAGTCCGGGGCGTTTCCTGTCTATTTTATTTATTGTGGCACTGGGTGTTGCATTTTTCTCAGGAATTCGTGCATCGGAGCCGGATATGAGACTGACGGGAGATACATATTTTGATGAAAGCAATCTTATGGATATTAAAGCGCTCAGTACATATGGCGTGACACAGGACGATGTGGACGCGATTTTGAAAATCGACGGAGTAGAACATGCAGAGGGCGCGTACAGCGCGGACTTCATGCAGGTCGTAGATAAGAAACAAAAAGTTCTGCATGTGATATCTTTACAGGATGAGATGAATCAGGTGAAGTTAAGTGACGGACGGATGCCCCAAAAAGCAGGGGAATGTCTGGCAGACCAGGATGCAGGATATAAGGTCGGAGATACAATTAAATTGCGTTCCGGAACGTCTGATGAGGTTAAAGATACTCTGACGACAGATACGCTGCAAGTTGTCGGCCTTTGCAGCAGTCCGATGTACATTTCTTATGGACGTGGAAGTGCAACGATTGGTACCGGAACTATCAGTGCATTTGTCATGGTGCCGGAAGAGACATTTGATATGGACGTATACACGGAAGTATATGTACAGGTCAAAGGTGCAAAAAATGAAGTAGCATTTACGGACGGATATGATAAGAAAGTAGAGAAAGTCCTGGATCAGATCGAAGATATTACGGATGAACGAGCCGAAATTCGAAAGCAGGAGCTGGTAAATGAAGCACAAGAGAAGATTGACGAGGCGAGAGAAGAACTGGAGCAGGGCAGAGCGGACGCAGCTTCGGAACTTGCAGATGCGGCGGCTAAGATAGCAGACGCCGAGGAGCAGTTGACGAATGGAAAAGCACAGATCACCAGTGGTAAAAAGCAGATTGCCAGTGCTAAGAATACATTGAGCAAAAAAGAAAGCGAACTGGAACAGGCACAGAATCAATATAATGCCGGACTTGCACAGCTTCAGGAAGGTGAGGCGCAATATGAAGCCGGACTTGCACAATATGAGGCTGCGAAACCGGAAGCTGAGGCGAAAATCCAGACTGGAAGAGAAGGACTTGCAGCGCTTCAGCAGATGATTCAGGCAGATCAGCAGACATTGACGGAAATTCAGCAGAGGATCGAGGTAGTAAATTCTGCATTGTCAGCATTTGACCAAATACCTGAGGATCAGCTTACAGACGAGCAGAAAGCGCAAAAAGAACAATCTGAACGACAGCTTACCGAGCTTAAGGAAAAAGAAGCTGGCATGCAGCAGAAGATTTCCATTGAACAGCAGAAATATGATGAGAGTAAAGCCGAACTGGATGCTGCCCAGAAGCAGCTTGATGACACTGCAGCAACTCTGGCTCAGACAAAGTCAGAGCTTGACGCAGCGAAGACTTCTTTAAATGGTGTTCCACAGCAGCTTGCAAGTGGAAAAGCCCAGATTCAGTCCGGATGGGCTGAAATTCGAAAGCAGGAGAAGAAGCTGGAAGAGGGAGCAGCAGAAATCGCGGAAAATGAAGCGAAAGTTGCAGAGGCAAAAATTGAGTATGCCAATGGTGAAGAGGAGGCTGCCCAGAAGATTGCAGAAGGCGAACAGAAAATTGCGGACGCAGAGGCAAAGGTTCAGGATATCGAAAAACCAACCTGGTATGTCTATGACCGTGATACTTTGACTGAGTATTCCGGGTATGGAGAAAACGCGGAGCGTCTAGGTGCAATTGGCCGTGTCTTCCCGGTATTATTCTTTCTTGTTGCGGCGCTGATTAGTCTGACCAGCATGACGCGAATGGTAGAAGAACAAAGAACCGCAATCGGAACCATGAAAGCACTTGGATATAGCAAGATGTCTATCGCGAAGAAATATCTTGGATATGCGTTGATCGCGACAGCAGGTGGCAGTGTGTTAGGTGTGCTGATCGGTGAAAAGATATTGCCATATATCATTGTTTACGCATATGGAATATTATATCAGCATATTACACATATTCTGGTCCCATACCAATGGATCTATGCCTGGATGGCAGCGGCGGCAGCAATTGTATGTACAATGGCAGCAACATTTTTTGCGTGTTACAAAGAACTTGTAGCACAGCCGGCAGTACTGATGCGTCCACCGGCACCTAAAAATGGACAAAGAGTTTTCTTAGAAAGAATAAAATTTATTTGGAAACATTTAAGTTTCACATGGAAGTCTTGTATCCGTAACTTAACCAGATATAAGAAACGTTTCTTTATGACAGTTTTTGGAATTGGCGGTTGTATGGGATTGATGCTGGTTGGATATGGAATCAAAGATTCCTGTTATGAAATTGCAGAATTACAGTTCCGGGATATCCAGATGTATGATGGAAGTGTCTACCTGAAAGAAGACATTTCAGATGAGACAAGACAGAATCTCCTGGATTATATGAAGGACGATTCGGACATCAGTCATTATATGCAGACCAGCATGAAGAATGTAACACTTGTCAATGGAAAGAATAAACGTGATACTTATCAGGTCGTATTTTCGGAACCGAAAGACGTAAAAGATTATTTTGATTTCCACGACCGGAAATCAAAAGAGGAGTATACGCTTGATGATGAAGGTGTCATTATTTCTGAGAAAACCGGAAAACTTTTGAATGCAAAAGCAGGGGATACCATTGAAATTAAAGATGAAGAGAATGGTAATAAGAAAGTAAAAATTGCTCATATCTGCGAGAATTATATGGGACACTATATTTTCTTTACTCCTTCTTATTATGAGAAAGTGTATGGTGAGAATTCGGAATATAACAGTATTTTCTTTGCAGGACAAAAAGGAGATACGCAGGAAGACTACAACAAGATTGGTGAAGACATTCTGACTCAGGACGGAGCGCTTAGCGTCAGCTATATGCGTGATATTGAAAAACAGCTGGACGATATGCTAAAAAGTCTGAATCTGGTTATTGTAGTACTGATCATTTCTGCAGGAATGCTTGCATTTGTCGTACTATATAACCTTAATACTGTTAATATCACGGAGCGGCAGAGGGAACTGGCAACCTTGAAAGTGCTGGGATTTTATAATCTGGAAGTGGCAGAACACGTATATCGTGAAAATGTACTTTTGACATTCATCGGAGCGGCGGTAGGAGTGGTGCTTGGAAAATTCCTGCATGCCTTTATCATTGATACGGTGGAAGTAGACACAGCCATGTTCGGAAGAAATATTAACTTTTCAAGTTACATGTACAGTCTGCTATTTACAATTCTGTTTTCATTGATCGTAAATGGAATTATGTATTTTAAATTGAAGAAGATTGATATGGTAGAATCACTCAAGAGTATTGAATAAATGGAATTGAAGCCAAGATGTAAGAAAAACTCCTTCCATAGATAAAACTGTGGAAGGAGTTTGGTTTTTAAAAATCAAGCTCTTGACTGGCAAAGAATTTCTGGACATATTCGTCCCAGGCTTTTTCTACGCTTTTATCCATGGTAAATGTATTCATGGAAGTCCCTGTGATGCATTGAAGTGCCAGTCCGTCATAGCGGAAATTAAGATATAGTCCCTGGATTTCCTCCGGGCGGTAGGTCAGATCATGCTCAGTGAGAAAGGCTTCAAACTGATCTTTTGCTAGAGATAATATGAATTTGAAATTTAACGGAGTTTTCTTTCCACGGATTACCTGGAAGAAAAAATCGCGCACTTCTCCCCAGGTGGAATACTCCTTTTCAAAAGCTTCATCAAAAAAGTCTTTATGGATTCTACCATCTACCTGGAAGCGGTTAAAAGTAGTTACTTCTCCCTCAATCAGGGAAAAAGTATCAAATGTTGGTTTTAAAAGCAGGTGGGACATACAGACCTTTGCTTTCAGATTAAGAACGATCATAGTGAAAACCTCTCTGGATAATTATTAGAGATATTATAGCATAATTTTTGTAGCATTATAATTCTAATTTTTTAAAAAGCTTTTCAATAAATTTTAAATCGAGTATAATTATTTCTATGTGACATAGCCTTGGGGAAGGCATAATGCCGTTTGCGGATATGTGCTGACTGAAAATAAGCGCAGATTTGCAAAAGATATACAGAAATAAAGAGGTAAGAGAGGAAAAAAACTTGGGGAAAAAGACAATAGAAGAAAATACGATCACGGAGGGGATTATCTGGAAGCAGCTTCTGATATTTTTCTTCCCGATCATGCTGGGAACTTTAATCCAGCAATTATATACAACCGTGGATACGATTATCGTCGGACGCTTTGTGGGGAAGGCAGCATTAGCCAGCGTAGGCGGTCCGGCGGCTGTTTTATCAACGATTGTTGTTACATTTTTTAATGGACTGGCAAATGGAGCGGCAGTTGTCATTGCGCAGTATTACGGAGCGAAAGACAAAGGAAGACTGCATACAGGACTTCATACTGCATATTTATTTTCCATTGTGGTCAGTCTCGTAATATCTGTAGTGGGAGCAGTGCTGACACCATGGCTGCTTAAGATCATGAACACTCCACAGGATATGATGGCATCATCAACCACATATTTACGCATTTATTTTATGGGAATCTTATTTACGCTGGTCTATAATATGGGAGCGGCGATCATGAGAGCAGTCGGAGATTCCAAAAGACCGCTTCTTTATCTGGTGGTCTGTTGCGTACTGAATATAGGTCTGGATATATTCATGGTAGTTATATTAAAAATGGGAATTGCCGGAGCGGCATTGGCAACCGTATTTTCCCAGTGTGTCAGTGCATTCCTTGTGACCTGGTCTTTGACAAAAGACTATGATTCTATGAAACTACAATTCAGAGAACTTCGCATGGAAGCAAGTGTTCTAAAAAGAGAGTTGAAAATCGGTATACCGGGAGCTCTGCAGGCATGTGCTTACGGAGTGACCAATGTAGTCATTCAGGCATCGATCAACAGCTTTGGAACGGATACGGCAGCAGGATGGGCGGCTTATGGAAAATTAGATTTGATTTTCTGGACAGTATCCAGTGCACTGGGAGCTGCGGTCACAACATTTGTCGGACAGAATTATGGAGCAGGTAAGTGGGACCGGGTATATAAGAGTATCCGGGTAAACATTGGTATTTCTTATGTATTTACGGGTGCGATCATCTTTACATTGTATGCATTTTGTGAGCCTATGTATCATATGTTCACAACGGATCCGAAGGTGATCGACATAGGTGTGTATATGCTCCGGTTCCTGGTGCCGAGTTATCTGCTCAGCATTCTGCTTGAAAACCTGGACGGTGGACTTCGCGGAGTCGGAGATGTACTGTGGCCTACGATATTTACATTTGGAGGATTGTTTTTAATACGGCTCCCGTGGGTTATGATTTTGACTCCGATTTATCATAAGGTGGAAATTTTGCTGATCAGTTATCCGATCGCATGGGGAGGAACACTTCTATTCGTAATACCGTATTATTTTTGGAAGAAGAAAAAGTGTTTCAACAAATTATACAGTGAAAAATAAAGCGAAATTTATGAATTTTTGCGAAATAATTCTCAAAAGTCAAAAAATTCTTTACAAATAAGCAATAAAGTATTATTATACAAAAAAAAGATAGAAATCTTCAGGGCAGGGTGAGATTCCCTACCGGCGGTAAAGCCCGCGAGCCGAGAGGCATGATTCGGTGAGATTCCGAAGCCGACAGTATAGTCTGGATGAGAGAAGAAGACGGTACATATAGTTTTAGTTATGAATGCGGTATCGAGGCTCTGAGATGGTAGACCATTTCAGAGTTTCTTTATTTTCATAGATAATTGGACATGAAGTTGTGATTAAAGTACCAGTGAACAAAACCCCTGTAGATCATCTGCAGGGGTTTTGTTCTAAGATAAAAAGAAAGAAGGAATGTATGTGACAGACCAGGATTATATGACACGTGCAATAGAGCTTGCAAAAAAAGGAGAAGGATGGACGAATCCTAATCCGATGGTCGGAGCGGTCATCGTAAAGGATGGACGTATTATCGGCGAAGGCTATCATGCCAGATGCGGAGAGTTGCATGCGGAACGAAATGCAATTGCTTCTCTTACTGAATCAGCCGAAGGGGCAACGCTGTACGTTACATTGGAACCATGTTGTCATTATGGAAAGACGCCGCCGTGTACGGAAGCAATTTTAGAGCAGAAGATAAAAAAAGTAGTAATTGGATCCAGAGACCCGAATCCGAAAGTGGCAGGAAAGGGAGCGAAGATATTAAGAGATGCCGGTGTAACGGTTGTGGAAGATTTTATGAAGGACAAATGCGATGAATTAAATCCAATATTTTTTCATTACATAACGACCAAAACACCATATGTAGTTATGAAGTATGCAATGACGTTGGATGGAAAAATTGCAACAAAGACAGGAGCTTCAAAATGGATCACCCAAGAAGCCGCACGCAGAGAAGTACAGTATATGCGTCATCGGTATATGGGAATCATGGTCGGGATAGGAACGGTACTTGCTGATGATCCAATGCTGAATGTCCGGGTAGAAGGGCTTAAAAGTCCGGTCAGGATTATCTGTGACAGTAAGTTAAGAATTCCACTGGACAGCCAGATCGTAAAAAGTGCGAGGGAGTACCGGACGATTGTAGCCTATGCAGATCTGGAGAATGTAGAGAAGAAAAAAGAAATTTTGCAGACAATGGGAGTGGAAACCGTATTTTGTCCGGATATGAAAAAACATGTTAATCTGAAGCATTTGATGGAGTATCTGGGAAAAGAAAATATCGACAGCATTTTACTGGAAGGTGGAGGAACTTTAAATGACAGTGCACTACAGGCCGGAGTTGTCCAGGAGGTGCAGGCATTTATTGCACCAAAAATCTTTGGCGGAACAGGAAGCCGGACTCCGGTGGATGGAATTGGGATAGAGCTTCCGTCTCAGGCAGCGGTACTAAAGTTCAAAGATATCTGCCAGATTGGAGAAGACCTGAAAATTACCTGTCACGTCTTAAGAAAAGAACAGGAGGAATTATGTTTACAGGAATTGTAGAAGAAGTGGGAAAAGTCCGTTATATTCAGTTGAATGGGAATTCAGGGGTATTGGCGGTGAAGGCAGCAAAAGTACTGGAAGGTACGAAAATCGGAGACAGTATTGCGGTAAATGGAGTATGTCTGACAGTCACTTCCCTGCAGCCTGACGGATTTACGGCAGATGTCATGGCAGAGACGATCAGAAGGAGCAGTCTTGGAAATTGTAAGATTGGAAGTTATGTAAATCTTGAACGGGCAATGGCAGCGGATGGAAGATTCGGAGGCCATATTGTGAGCGGCCATATTGACGGAACAGGAGTTATCAGGTCAATAATCCAAAATGAAATTATTGTCAATAAGTTATTAGGCGGAGCTGTTGACGGACTTGTGAGACATGGTGTAGAAGAAGAAAATATTACAGCAGCATGGGTGCCGGGAGCATTTGAAATACCAATTACAGCGCAGAAAATGGCGCAGTCAGGAAAGTACGATGCAGTCATCTGCGTAGGTGCAGTTATTCGTGGAGATACATCTCATTATGATCTGGTGTGTAACGAATCAGCAAAAGGAATTGCACAGATCGAGCTTGCAACAGGTATTCCTGTTTTATTTGGAATCATTACAACAGAAAATATTGAACAGGCAATTGCACGTGCCGGAAGTAAAGCTGGCAATAAAGGTTATGATTGTGCGTTATCAGCAATTGAGATGGTGAATCTGATAAAACAGTTATAAAATTTGACTTTTATTCTTATACAAAGTAAAATAGACTATGTATGTCTTTTTAAAGATGTACATAGTTTATTTGTTTATTGGAGAATGAAAATGTTTGAAAAGAATAAAGAAAAAATGAAGGAAAAAATGGAGCCGGATAAAGTGCTTCGTTTTGCGATTGTTGCGGTAATCCTCTTGTTTTTGATCGGTGCGCTGATTATTGGAACACGAATGATGAATCCGCGAGTGGATGCGACAGAAGGAGTAAAGAAACTGACAGAACTGGGAGATGCCAATGTTCAGAAGATTGATGCCAAGATTCAGGAATTAGAGCAGACAGAAGCAGATGAGGCGGCAGCGTGGAAAGCAAAGTCTGCAAAAGAAAAGATGGATGGCTGCATTGTGCTTGGCGACAGTACTGCACTTGGCTTCAGACAGAATGACATCTTGAGTAAGTCGCAGGTGAAGTCAAAGGATGGAGCAACGGTCAGCGATGCGGAAGGTTCCGGATTAAATGAGCTTTTGACAGCCGTAACAGAAGCAGAGACTGCACCACAGAAGCTTATCCTCTGTATCGGAAGAGGAGATGTAGCAGTCAGTGGAGAGACAGCGGATGCATTTGCAGCGAATTACAAAAGCTTTGTTGAGCAGGTGAAAGCAGCATTGCCGGATACGAAAGTTTATGTATGCAGTATCCCGGCATACCTGTCACTGACAAGTACAGGTGATGCGACAGGTTCAGCCGATTCAGATACTGATTCAGATTCAGATACTGATTCAGATGCTAAAGATACAACTGACAACTCGGATTTTAAGAGCAGCACAGATTCTAAGAGCAATAGTGATAGTGATACATCATCAGATGATAGTAGTTCGTCCAAGATGAGCACCGCGCTGGATGTAACTTCATACAATGAAGCTTTGAAGGCTCTTTGTAAGGAAGAAAAAGTGAAATATGTAGACACAACAGATCTTACGGACGCTTCTTATTATGGGGAGGACGGAAGTACAATGACAAAAGCCTATTATGAGGCTTGTATTAATAAAATTCTGGAGGCAGCGTTTAGAAATTATGTTATTCAATAGTATCGCATTTATATGTGTATTTTTACCAGTTATTTTCATATTGTATTATCTGCTTCCGGGAAAGATAAAAGACATTGCCCTGGTTGCAGGGGGAGCAGTTTTTTTTGCATGGGGAGCCCCGGTCAATCTGGTCGTTCTGGCATTTTTTATATTGTTTAATTATGCTGTGGGAATTCAGATGGAAGGCTACATGCGAAGAAGAAGGAGTACGGAGCAGTTATTTGCTGGAAGCATACTGATTAATATTATAGTATATGTGTTCTTTGCATTTATCGGACAACGCGTGGGCTTTATTTCGGAAGTGCCGGTCGGAATAGGAATCTGCATCTTACAGGTGCTTTCTTATCTGATTGAGATTCACCGGGGAAATGTAAAGGCTCAGAAAAGTATTCTGGATTTTGCTGTTTACATAGCAATGTTTCCGTTGTTCCTGGCAGGACCGGTCGTAAAATATCCGCAGATCCGAAAGGAATTAAAGACTCGCAAATTGTCCTGGGCAAAGGCTGGCGAAGGAATTACTTTATTTGTATGTGGTTTTGCAAAGAAAGTTATCATTGCAGATTACCTGGCAGATTCATTCACCAAGATCATGTCTTTGAAGGCAGGCGAGTTGTCTGTGTTTGGTGCATGGCTGGGATGTGCGATCTTCATGTTTCAGATTTACTTTGCGTTCAGTGGATACTGTGATATGGCAGTGGGACTTTGCAGAATGCTTGGATTTGATATGAAGAAAAATTTCCGCTATCCATATGTAGCACGTAACATAACAACATTTGTACGCCGTTTTAACAGCTCTGTTTTTGCATGGTTCTGGGATTACATCTGTGAACCACTCTGGGGTGGCTGGCTTGGAACACTTGTATCTGGAATTCTGATGGGACTTTGGTATGCAGGTATGTGGAAGAATGCACCGTGGCAGGTAACGGTCACAGGTGGATTGCTCTGGGGTATCTACCTTGCATTCTGGCAGATCGTGGAGCGTTATGCACTGCCATTTTTAAAGAGATTACCACCTGTGCTTGGACAGATTTATACATGGTTTTTCACAGCGCTTGGCTGGGTATTTTTCTTCGGTAAAACACCGGCAGCGTCATTTGGTTATCTGAAAGTGATGTTTGGATTTGGCGGAGGCGATGTGGTTGGTATCATGGGAAGATACCTTTTCCTTGGAAATGTGTTCGTTCTTGTAGTGGCTTTTCTTGCAAGCACACCACTTCCGAATCTTATCTGGAAGAAGATTCTGGTATTTGGAAAGAAAGATAAAAAAGAAAAGAATAAAAAACGTCTGGAGAGAGGCAGAAGTGCAGTATTTGTATTCGCAGCCGTGATCATGATCCTGTGTCTTGTGAATGTGACAGGAGCAGGAAGGACATTTTTCAAAGAGACGGTGAAAGATACCCAGGCGAAACTGGATACAGTTCTTGGAAGACGGGACGTGAATGGTGTGTACCGAGGAAAGAACCAGTATCTTCTGGCGGATATTAACAAGCTGGATGAAAAGAAGGTTCAGGAAAATGTGGACGCGATTACAGCGCTTGCCGAGGATTATTCCGATGTGCCGATGTATATGGCACTGATTCCGGACGCTGCAAATGTATGGGCAGATAAGCTTCCTTCTTATGCTCCGGTGGAAGATCAGACGGTACAGATCGCACAGATCCAAAGCATGCTTGGAGACAGCGTGAACTGGATTGACGCACAAAGTGTTCTAAATGCGAATAAAGATAAGGAAATTTATTACCACACAGATTCCCGTTGGACAACGCTTGGAGCTAGTCTTGTATGGCAGCAGATTGCAGCAGATCTGGGGCTTGACACTTCGAAAGCACCGGCTTTAAAACCTTATGTAGTGACCGGTGATTTCAGTGGAAATCTTTCCCGAACAAGTGGATTTGAAAGCGGATACCGTGAACCGATTTACGCATATTTAACGGAAAATGCTTCCGATAACACGCAGATGGTGGCAAGCTATGAGTCTGAGGGCATAAAGACAGCAGAGCTTTATGACCGTACAAAACTGGACGAACCTGATGCGTATGAAGTATTTCTCGGTGGAGATTATGATAAAATAGATATCCGCACGACAGCAGACAGCACGGACCGGCTGCTTCTGGTGAAGGATTCCTTTGCAGACTGTATGATTCCATTTTTAATTCCATATTACAGGGAGATCATCGTGGTAGATGCAGATTATTATCAGAAGCATGTGTCGGATCTGTTAGATAAGAATAAAATTACAAGTGTGCTGTTTTTGTACGATTGCAATAATTTTGTACAGGATGACAAGCTGAGTAGTATTTTGACAACGGATAAGGCAGAATAGGAACTGCAAAGTAATTGGAGTGTTAGTAAATGATAAGATTAAATAAATACCTCAGTGAGGCAGGTGTCTGTTCCAGAAGAGAGGCGGACCGTCTCATAGAGGCGGGACGTGTGACGGTGGATGGCGTACGGGCTGTACCGGGCATGAAAGTGTCAGAGGAGCAGAAAATCTGTGTCGGGAAAAAAGTGATCCAGGGTGCAGAACAGAAGGTTGTTCTGGCAGTCAACAAACCGGCAGGTATCGTGTGTACCGGGGATATGAAAGTGAAAAATAATATCATACATTTCCTGCATTATCCGGTGCGGGTGACCTATGCAGGAAGACTGGATAAAGATTCGGAAGGCCTTCTTATTATGACAAATGACGGAGAACTGATCAACAGTATGATGCGGGCGAGATATCATCATGAAAAGGAATATCATGTCCGCGTGGATAAAGAAATCACTTCAGAATTTGTGCGGCAGATGTCAGAGGGTGTGCATATACAGGACATGGAAAAGAATCTGGATGCGGTAACAAGACCATGTGAGGTAAAGCAGATTGGAAAGTACACATTTTCCATTATTCTGACACAGGGGCTGAACCGTCAGATCCGGAGAATGTGCGAAGCACTTGGATATAAAGTGACAAAGCTTGTAAGAATAAGAATTATGAATGTAGAACTGGGAAGCTTAAAGAGTGGAGCAGTGCGAAAAATAGAAGGACAGGAGTTAAAGAAGCTATATGAACAGGCAGGAACGCATGAAGGAACTGGTGGAGCTTTTGAATAAAGCATCAAAAGCATATTATCAAGACGCAGAAGAAATCATGAGCAACTATGAGTACGACAAGCTTTATGATGAACTTCAGGAACTGGAGCGTGAGCTTGGGATCACACTTTCCAATAGTCCGACGGTGCGAGTTGGATATGAAGTGGTCAGTGAACTCCCAAAAGAACGGCATGAAAGCCCAATGCTTTCTTTGGACAAGACGAAAGATGTAGAGGAATTAAAGAATTTTGTGGGAGATCAGAAGGCACTGATGTCCTGGAAAATGGACGGACTTACCATTGTTCTGACTTACCGGGACGGACATCTTTTTAAGGCAGTCACCCGTGGAAATGGAGAAGTAGGCGAGGTCATCACAAACAATGCAAAAGTTTTTAAAAATGTACCGCTTCAGATCAGCTATCAAGGTGAGCTGATACTGCGCGGCGAAGCAGTGATCGGCTATAAAGATTTTGAGAAGATTAATGAACAAATTCAGGAAGCAGAAGCCAAATATAAAAATCCGCGTAATCTCTGCAGTGGTTCTGTACGCCAGCTGAACAGTGAGATTACAGCAAAAAGAAATGTAAAATTCTATGCATTTACACTGGTCAGTGCAAAAGATGTGGATTTCCACAATTCCAGAGCCTGTCAGATGGAATGGCTGAAAGAGCAGGGATTTGAAGTAGTAGAATACCACGAAGTAATAAGAGACACAGTAGAGGCGGAAGTTATTAAATTTTCAGAAAAAATTGCCGAGAACGATTTCCCGTCCGACGGACTTGTGTTAGTATATGATGATATAGCGTATGGAAGATCACTGGGGCGGACGTCTAAGTTTCCACGAGATTCATTTGCATTTAAATGGGCTGATGAGATCCGCCAGACAAAGCTTCTGGAGATTGAGTGGAGTCCATCTAGAACAGGACTCATCAATCCGGTCGCTATCTTTGAACCGGTGGAGCTGGAGGGAACGACAGTGAGCCGTGCTAGTGTCCACAACATCAGTATTATGGAAGAACTGGAACTTGGTGTGGGGGATGAGATTGAAGTTTATAAGGCCAATATGATCATTCCGCAGATTGCACAGAATCTGACAAGAAGTGGTGTGAAAGATATTCCAAAAGTCTGTCCGGTCTGTGGCGGCAAGACAGAGATTCGCCAGGTCAGCAATGCAAAAGCACTGTATTGTACCAATCCGGAATGTCAGGCAAAGCATGTCAAAGCATTTGCACTCTTTGCGAGCCGTGATGCTTTGAATATTGAAGGTTTGTCAGAGGCAACGCTGGAGAAGTTTATTGACCGTGGATTTATAAAGGAATTCACAGACATTTTCCATTTGGATAAATGGCAGGAAGAGATTCAGACTATGGAAGGTTTTGGAGAAAAATCCTACAAGAACCTGATCGCAAATGTGGAGAAAGCAAAAGTGACGACACTTCCGAAGGTAATCTATGCACTTGGAATTCCGGGAATTGGTCTTGCAAATGCGAAGGTCATCTGCAGAGAATTTTCCGGTGATGTGGATCGTATGATTCATGCTACTGCAGAAGAACTTGCAGAGATTCAGGGAGTAGGCGAAGTACTTGCCGGTGCATTTGTAACTTATTTTCAGGATGAGAAGCATGTAGAAAGCTTAAAGCGACTGATTGCAGAGCTTGAGATTCCAAAGGAAGAAGAATCAGAGAGTCAACAGATCTTTGCCGGAGTGAACTTTGTTATTACCGGAAGTGTGGAACATTTTGCAAACAGGGGAGAGGTCAAGGAACTGATTGAGAGCCTGGGAGGAAAAGTTACGGGATCTGTCACTTCCAAAACAAATTACCTAATCAATAATGATGTGACATCAACTTCATCAAAGAATAAAAAAGCAAACGAACTGGGAGTTCCGATTATTTCGGAGGAGCAGTTCATTAAGATGGTAGAGGAACAAAAGTAGGAAAGAAGGAAAAGAACCATGTCTGAACAGGATTATGTAGATACAATTGATAACAACGATAATAATAGCAATGACAATCATAACGATGATGAATATGAGAAAGTCTGCTTTGTCTGCCACAGACCAGAGAGTGTGGCTGGAAAGATGATCAATCTTCCGAACAATATGTGTGTGTGCAATGACTGTATGCAAAAGAGTTTTGATGCTATGAATAATATGAACTTCGGTGGTGCGATTGATTATAGCCAGCTTATGAATATGCCGGGAGTTCAGTTCTTAAATATTGATGATATGAGCCAGCAGATTCCAAAGCAGCAGCGTGTGAAGAAGAAAAAAGAAGGCGAGAAGGCAACGCCGCTCGTTGACATTCATAACCTTCCGGCACCGCATAAGATCAAGGCGAGCCTGGACGAGTATGTAGTCGGACAGGAATATGCCAAGAAAGTGATGTCTGTTGCTGTATACAACCATTACAAGCGTGTGGCAACGGATTCCATGGACGACATTGAGATCGAGAAATCTAACATGCTGATGATCGGACCTACAGGTTCCGGTAAGACCTATCTTGTCAAGACGCTGGCAAGAATTCTGGATGTGCCGCTTGCGATTACAGATGCTACATCTCTGACGGAAGCAGGTTATATTGGAGATGATATCGAAAGCGTTGTATCCAAGCTTCTGGCAGCAGCGGATAACGATGTGGAAAAAGCAGAACAGGGAATCATTTTTATTGATGAGATTGATAAGATTGCAAAAAAGAAAAATGCGAGTCAGCGTGATGTCAGTGGAGAGTCCGTACAGCAGGGAATGCTGAAGCTTTTAGAAGGAAGCGAAGTGGAAGTTCCGGTTGGAGCTAACAGTAAAAATGCGATGGTTCCGCTCACAACAGTCAATACAAAGAACATTTTATTTATCTGTGGAGGAGCATTTCCGGATCTGGACGGCATCATCAAAGAGAGACTTACAAAGCAGTCTGCAATTGGATTTGGCGCAGATCTGAAAGATAAATATGATCATGATAAGAAGATTCTTGAGAAGGTAACAACAGAAGATCTTAGAAACTTTGGTATGATCCCGGAGTTCCTGGGACGACTTCCGGTAGTCTTTACATTACAGGGACTCACAGAAGATATGTATGTGAAGATCCTGGAGGAGCCAAAGAATGCAATTCTGAAGCAGTATCAGAAACTTCTTGCACTGGATGAAGTGAAGCTCGATTTCACAGAAGGTGCATTACGTGCAATTGCGAAAAAGGCGATGGAGAAGGATACTGGAGCGAGAGCCCTTCGTGCGATTATCGAAGAATTTATGCTGGATATCATGTATGAAATCCCGAAAGATGACAGCATCGGTCAAGTGACGATTACACAGGAGTACATAGAAAATACTGGTGGTCCGATTATTACACTAAGAGGGCAGGAAGTACCGAGATTAGAAAGTCAGGCATAGATAGTAAGGCAGTTATAAAAATATAGAAGATAATGCCCAATAATAAAATAAGAAAACATCTCATATACATATGAAAAGTATACGAGGTGTTTTCTTTTTTATGAAGGATAGTTATGAAGAAATAAATATGTTGCTAAAGACACGAAAAAATACAAAAAGCAATGTTTTGAAAGAGAGAGTAATAGCAACACAGCAGAAGGAGGAAGAGACAGGAGATACTTCATGCCGTGAAAAAATCCTCTCTCAGGATTTTCGGGATTTTATTATCCCGAATTACCGGTCAGATCAGGAACTGGTCTATCCCAAGAGCCAGATTTGTGTGCAGAGCCTTGGCTTTGGCTATCGTGTAGCATATGTGGATCAAAGTCTAGGGGAAGAACTAAGCATTGCGGCTTATGGTTACAACAGCATTCCAAATTGCTATGCATTGTTGGATATGGAAGCTATGAATGAGACAGGAATCAGTGTGCTTCAGAATTACCCGGGTCTTAATCTTCGAGGAAAAGGAATTATGATTGGATTTTTGGATACAGGAATAGACTATGAAAATGAAATCTTTCGAAACATAGATGGAAGCAGTCGAATTACGGCGATATGGGATCAGACTGACCAGAACGGTCAGCCACCGGATACATTTACATATGGAAGTGAGTATACGAATGATCAGATTAATCAGGCACTGAAAAGTGACAATCCAAAGGAAATTGTGCCAGTAAGCGATGAAAATGGACATGGTACATTTTTAGCAAGTGTGGCAGCAGGTGGAGAGAATATCCAGGAAGGTTTTACCGGGGCGGCATCAGAGGCTGAAATTGCAGTAGTGAAGTTAAAAGAAGCGAAAGATTATCTGCGAAAATTTTATGGAATACGACAGAAGGCAGTGTGTTATCAGGAGACAGATATTGTGCAGGGACTTCGGTATCTGCATCTTCTGGCATTGAAAAAACAGATGCCCCTTGTTATGTGTGTGGCTCTTGGAACGAATCTTGGCGGACATAATGGAATGTCCAGTTTGTCGCGGATTCTCGGAAGCTATTCCAGACTGGTAGATCGGTGCGTGGTTATCGGAGGAGGAAATGAGGCAAATGAACGACATCATTTTCAGGGAAAACTGAATCAGGTAGGAGAGGTTCAGGAAGTGGAAATGCGTGTCGAAAGTGGAAATACGGGATTTGTAGCAGAATTATGGGGGACCATTCCCAATATTGTGACAGCGTATCTTATATCTCCGTCTGGGGAGAGAAGTCCGGTGATTTCCATTCGTCAGGGGAATCGCTATCAGCTTACATTTCCATTTGAGCAGACGGTTGTGGATGTGGAATACCGGTTGTTTTTGCGGGACGGAAGATCCCAGCTTTTGTTTCTAAAATTCGATCATCCGGCACAGGGTATCTGGAAGATAGGAGTACAGTCGCTGGGGCGTGCAGATGGAGAGTTTCACATCTGGCTTCCGGTGCGGGAATTTCTCGATGGAAATGTATATTTTCTGGAGGCAAGTCCGGACGTGACATTGACAGAGCCTGCGAATACCGATGATCCGATTACGGTTGCTTATTACAGGGGAGCAGATAAGAGTGTTGATATTAATTCTGGCAGAGGTTATACTAGAGACAAGAGAATAAAACCTGATTTTGCAGTTCCAGGAGTCCAGGTTTTGGGAGCAGGGGTAAATGGAACATTTGTAAGGCGAAGCGGTTCCAGTGTGGCAACGGGAATTACAGCCGGAGCCTGTGCGATGATCATGGAATGGATTTTGAACCAGCCGATTCCGGCAGGAGTTACCACAAGTCAGGTGGCAAATATTATCATATTAGGAGCGCAGCAGAACACATTTTCAGAATTTCCGAACCGACAGTGGGGCTATGGAACGATGGATTTGTATCAGTCGCTGGATCGGCTGAGAAGATTATAACAGATGGGAGAGGTACAATATGGCAGACTTTTTTGAGCAGTTAGGAAAGAAAATTTCAGATGTAGCAGAGGACTTTGGAAAGAAGACGGAAGATACCCTGGAGGTGCAGCGTATCAAAAGCCAGATCCGTTCTCTGGATCGTGCCAATGAAAGAGATTACATCGAAATCGGAAAGAAGATTTATCAAAAATTCAAAGCAGGAGAAGTGGCGGACTTAGAGTGCATTTCCCTGTGCGAATCAATCGAAAAGAGAGAGGAAGAAGCAGCACAGTGCCAGGAGGAAATCCGCAAAATTCAGGAGGTATAGCAGATGTTATTGATGGCAGTAGGAGGACTTCTTGTTGTGCTGGTGTGCGTGGACATGGGCATTAAGCAGTACATCGAGGAGAATTTTGAAGAAGAGGAAGAACGTGAGACAATTCTGGACAAAGTTGTGCTTCGGAAGGTTTATAATAAAGGCTTCTGTTTTAATACACTGGATAAGAAGCCGGAGCTGGTGAGAAAGACATCTGGTATCTTGTGTGCCGGGCTTGCAATTTATGATGCATGGCTCTTTCTCAAAAAAGGGAAATGGCTCAGAAAATTCGGCATGGTATTTTTGACAGCCGGTGCAATCAGTAATACCTATGACAGACTGATTCGTGGAAAAGTCATTGATTATATCGGAATCCAGTGGAAAAACAGCAGATTTCGAAGACTCACCGCGAACCTGGCAGATGTGTATGTAGTAATTGGGGCAGCAGTGACAGGCGTAGCGAAGATATTCCGAAGATAGAAAAAGCATTCTTAAATAAAAATAGTGTGTAGGTCATTGCAAAGATAATCTACACACTATTTTTTATGATTATTTTAATTATGGTTTCAAGAATTATTTCTTATTGCTCTTTACTTCCTGAAGCTTCATAGCGCGAACCTTAAGCGGCAGTCCGAACAGATTGATAAATCCGTCAGCGTCGTGGTGGTCATAAAGGTCACCAGTTGTGAAGCTTGCAAGAGACTCATTGTAAAGTGAGTACGGTGAAGTTGTTCCGGCTTTGATGATGTTACCTTTGTAAAGTTTGAATTTCACTTCTCCTGTTACGTACTCCTGAGTTGACTCAACAAATGCCTGGATTGCCTCGCGAAGTGGTGTAAACCATTTTCCTTCATAAACAACCTGAGAAAGTTTATTTCCCATATCTTTCTTAACTTCTGTCGTAGCACGGTCAAGAACTAACTCCTCTAACTGCTGATGTGCCTCGTAAAGGATTGTTCCGCCAGGTGTCTCATATACACCACGGGATTTCATACCTACAACACGGTTCTCTACGATGTCGCAGATACCGATTCCGTGCTTAGCACCGAGCTCATTAAGCTTCATGATAATCTCAGATACCTTCATCTGCTGTCCGTTTATACTTGTTGGTACACCTTTTTCAAATGTCATGGTTACATATTCACCTGCATCTGGAGCTTTTTCTGGTGTAACACCAAGTACGAGCAGATGCTCATAGTTTGGCTCGCAGGAAGGATCCTCAAGCTCAAGACCTTCATGGCTGATGTGCCATAAGTTACGGTCACGGCTGTAGCTGTGGCTGGCATCAAATGGAAGGTCGATACCATGTGCTTTACAGTAAGCAATCTCATCCTCACGGGATTCCATCTTCCAGAGATCTGTCATTCTCCAAGGAGCAATGATCTTGATGTCTGGAGCAAGTGCTGTGATACCAAGCTCGAAACGAATCTGGTCATTTCCTTTACCAGTAGCACCGTGGCAGATTGCTACAGCACCTTCTTTTCTTGCAATTTCAACTAATTTCTTAGCAATTGCCGGACGAGCCATAGCTGTTCCGAGTAAATATTTATTCTCATATACTGCATGAGCCTTTACACAAGGCATGATGTAGTTGTCGCAGAAATCATCAATGATATCCTCGATGTATAATTTGGAAGCACCAGCCATCTTTGCTCTTTCTTCCAGACCATCTAACTCCTCGCCCTGTCCACAGTTAATGCAGCAGCAGATTACATCATAGCCAAATGTCTCTTTTAACCACGGAATAACAGCAGTTGTGTCCAGTCCGCCTGAATATGCTAATACGACTTTTTCTTTCATTTTCGAAATCCTCCTAATGTATCATTTACTTTCTATTCTAATAAGAAAATATCTTATTTGCAATCGCAAATCATACTATACACCTAAATTCATAAATATGCAAGAAAAAAATGGAAAAATCTTTTTAATATGCAAAATATGCATTGGAAATGTATAAAAACAGAGAGCTGTATAAATGAAGAAACAGGAAGAAAATAGTAAATACAAGAAAAATAAAGAAAATACAGAAAAAATATAAGCACTAATCCTATTAATATGATATGTAATATGTATAAACATTAACAATAAATATAAGGGATTTAATGTATTTATCAATTGGACGTGTCGAAAAAAAGAAACTAAAATAGAAGATGTAATCTAAAGACGAGAGTTATGTTATTGGAGGAGGAAAAAATATGAATTTAACAGGCTCAAAGAAAACACTTGCGTTGGCAGGTGTGATATGCGGACTTGTAGCAGCATGTCTTGCATATTTTGGTAACCCGGCAAATATGGCATTCTGTATCGCATGCTTTATCCGTGATACAGCTGGTGCAATGGGGATGCATCAGGCTGAAGCAGTAATGTATGCAAGACCAGAGATTATCGGTCTGGTTCTTGGCGCATTTATTATTTCAATTGTGACAAAAGAATTCCGCTCTACAGGTGGATCTTCACCGATGATTCGTTTTGTACTTGGTGTGATCATTATGATCGGAGCACTCGTATTCCTGGGATGCCCACTTCGTATGGTACTTCGTATGTCAGCCGGTGATTTAAATGCATGGGTAGCACTTATCGGATTTATTCTTGGAGTAGCAACTGGTGTATTTGCTCTGAAACAGGGATTCAGCCTTGGAAGAGCACAGGCAACAACAAAAGCAAGTGGAGCAGTACTTCCGGTTATCGTTGTTGGAATTCTGATTCTTGCAACATGCACATCACTTTTGAAAGTAAGTGCGGCTGGTCCGGGAAGCTTACACGCACCAATCATTATGTCTCTTGTAGGAGGCCTGATCTTCGGAGCTATGGCCCAGAAATCAAGAATGTGCTTTGCAGGTGGAATCCGTGATGTCATTATTATGAAGAACTTTGATTTATTATCTGTTATTGGCGGACTTTTCGTTGTAATGCTGATCTTCAATATTGCAACAGGAAAATTTGTAGTAGGATTTAACACACCAGGAGTTATTGCACATTCCGAACACTTGTGGAATATCCTTGGTATGTATACAGTTGGATTTGCAGCAGTTCTTGCAGGTGGATGCCCGCTTCGTCAGTTAATCCTTGCAGGACAGGGATCTTCTGATTCAGGAGTCACTGTAATCGGAATGTTCGTAGGAGCAGCAATTTGCCACAACTTCGGACTTGCAGCAAGTGGAACAGCACTTAACCCGGAGACAAAAGCTGTTGTAGCCGGAGCAGTTCCAACTAACGGAAAAGTTGCATGTATTCTTTGCATCGTAGTTCTGTTCATCATAGCATTTACATGCAAGAGAGAGACAGCTAAGAAATAAGAACAGAAAGAAATTCAGATGAAATAATTACAACAGAATAGCTGAAAATAATGTCTGAAAGGAGTATATAGATATGGTAGAAGTAGATGCAAGAGGACTTTCCTGCCCAGAGCCGATCATGTTGACAGCAGAGGCTCTGAAGAATGAAAAAGGTCCAATTAAAGTATTGGTAAGTGAGCCGGTACAGAAAGAAAATGTTGAAAAATATGCAAAGAGTCAAGGAAAGAAACCAACATCAAAGGAAGTTGGGGACGAGTTTGAAATCGTCATTGAATAAGATTTCCTGATTTAGGCATCAGACGCATATGGAAGTTCAGGAGCAGTCGTGGAAACGGCTGCTTCTTTGCATATATCTTTGCACATATCTTGCACATATCTACAGAAAATGCTTGACATATATCGATTGCCGATATACTATGTAGATAACCGATATATCTATAGCCGATATAAAATATTGTTTTAATGATGAAAGTCAATTTATATCAGTTATATCGGATAAGATGTGTCGGCAGGGTAGATATGAATGCAAAAATCGGAACTGATTAAAAAGATTCTGAATTGAAAAAGAAAGGGGAGGTATAAAATGGCAGTAGATAAAAGCCTGGTGTCCGGAAGCACGATGATGTTGATTCTTAAGCTTCTGGAAGAGAAAGACATGTATGGTTATGAGATGATTGAGACTTTGAGGGAGAAGTCAGAGAATGTATTTGAGTTAAAAGCAGGAACATTATATCCGCTTCTTCATGGACTGGAGGAAAAGGAGTTTGTAAAGTCTTACGAGCAGGAAGCGGGTGGAAAGACAAGAAAGTATTATTCCATAACAAGAGAAGGAAAGAAGCAACTCCGGGCAAAAGAAAAAGAATGGAAAGAATACGCCGGAGCAGTGAGAAATGTTCTGGGAGGTGTATGCTTTGGATAGACAGGAATATTTGAAATCTTTGACGGAACAGATTCGTACAAAGCGTGCGCGGACCATGGTTGCGGAGGAAGTAGAAGCACATATTGAAGACCAGAAACAGGATTTCATGGCTCATGGATTAGGTGAAGAAGAAGCCGAGTCGATGGCTGTAGTGGAGATGGGAGATCCAGTGGAGGCAGGCGTGAAGCTTGACCGGGTGCACCGCCCGAAGATGGAATGGACAGTTCTGATGGCGATTTTAATTATTAGTATTATGGGACTGATCTTACAGGCAGTAGTCACTTCATCTTTTCCAACAATGGATATGAGTACGCTGGAAGCCTTTAAAGATAACTTTTTGTATGGCGGAATTTGGAGTGCAATGTTAATAGGAATAGCGGTTATGTTGGGAATCTGTTATCTGGATTATTCTGTATTAGTAAAGTGGTCATTTCCAATTTGGGCAGTCATGCAGATACCGGCAGTCTTTTCCATAGTTAGTAAGATCTTTTTTGATGAAACAATGTGGATTGGACCGATGGTCAATGGCAGAAGTATAGTTCAGATGTTATTGTCCTATCTGGTCATTCCCTTTTACGCAGGGACAATTTATCATTTCCGCAGAAAAGGAACGAAAGGACTGATCATTAGTACCGTGTGTCTTGGAATATCAGTACTTACCGATTTGATGATACCATTTATGTCATCTGCAGTTGTTACAGGAATTACAGGGCTGGTCTTACTGCATGTGGCGGTCTGTAAGGGCTGGTTTGGAGAAAATAAAAAGAAATTTTTGATTAGAATGTGGGGTGTGATTGGAAGCTGCCTGATACTGATGTCCGGAATAACATTTTGGGGGAATGGACGTTTCGTTACAGATTATCAGGTACATCGCCTGGAAGCTTTAATTACCGAAGAACACTGGGATTATACAAGAGGTGCGGTTGCAGACGTAGCAAATGCTGCAAAAGATTCAAATTCAAGTAAATGGCATGAGTCGCAATCTTCCGGAAAAATAGAAGTAACGGATCCATATAATGGTGCCACAGAAGTAGAAGCTGTCACGCTTTATAATTATGCAAGAAATGATTATATCTGGACATACCTGTTCCATTATTTTGGAAATGTAAAAGGAGTTTTTCTGGTTGTAGTATTTGCGGTATTTATGGCACTATTGCTTCGAATGGCGGTAAAACAGAAGAATCGCCTGGGATATATGCTCAGCATCGGCTGTGTAATATTTTTGATTTTACAGTCACTGTTCTATATTGGAGTAAATGCAGGACTTTATCCGATTAGTGGAAATTATATGCCATTTTTATCTCATGGAAATATGACCATGATGATTACTTACTTTTATATGGGAATATTGTTGTCCGTGTATAGAAATTCAAATATCGTGAAGAATTAGATAGAGATTATAAGAATATACCAGTGAAAAACACCATGTTTCGGAAAAAAGAAGCATGGTGTTTTTTACCATTTTGCTATTTAGACAAAGATTCAGTAGTCTTTGGAATTAACTGAGCTAAAATTTTCTCAGCATCAAAATCAGGTGCCTGCTTTATGGCAAGGTCATAGATTGGCTGGATAATAGCAGGGGACTTGTCTAAATTATCTGAAATTCGTTCAACGGAATAATGTTTTTGAATTTTTTTGATAATTTTTTTGATTAAGTAGAGCTGTTCACCCTCGATACGACCAGCACGTTCACCCTCTTCACGGCTGATACGTCTGGTCTCCTGTACATCATATGCTTCAAAAGAATCAAACATCATATTAAACTGCCTCCTTGTAATATGGTCTGTAAGGTCATTGATTTCTTCAGCAGGGACATTGATTGTATGAAGAAATGCTGAAAATACAGAGCCCATAAGCCTTAGATAAAACTTTCTGAATATATTTTAACATTGTAAGTATAAAAAGACAATATAGAAATTGAATGAAAATAAATTCCCTAAAATGAATTCTATACGAAATGGATTTGTCAAAAATTCAGAAGTACCGTAACATTTGCCCGGTGTGCATGCAACTTGTGCAAGTGCAGGGGCACTTAAAGTTGCGGTGAATGAGTAACATCATCAAAAATCTGAGTGAATTCTTTGCTGAAAAAGCAATGAAATTCAGAAATGAAATCCTGGCTGGGGATTTCCATGGGCGTTGAAACATAATGAAAATATCGTGCCCGAAATTTGATGTAGATGTAGATGTAGTGTAGCACAGATGAGGTGCATACGCAATAGGTGCAACAAAATGTTGCAGGAGTCTAGGGGTTTTAATTCTTGGAATAAGTAAAAAATGATATTCATAAGACCTATAAAAGATAGGAATTATAGAAAATGTGCGATGTGTACAAAAATCTAAAAGAAATTGTTGGATTTGGACAATCGTGACGGGGCAGAGTGTAAAAAATTGTTGATTGCTATGAAAATAGAATGAAATGATACTGCTCGATATATAGATAACACAAATATAAAGAAAAGACTTATAGAAAATGTACAAAACTGTACAAAATAAAAAATCGTTTTGTAAATCACTGACGATGAAAAAAATGACGAAACAGATAAAATGTTATTTGTGATTAAACGAAGTCTAATAGAAAGTCTGGAGAGAATGAAATGTTTAAAGTAAGCTATTTTATGGAAGTGCTTCCGATTATTGCAAGTAAAGTCAATGTTACATTTGAACTTACAATTGCGGCAACGATTTTTGCATTGATTGTAGGTGTGATTGTTGCAATTATCGGATATTACAAAGTTCCGGCATTGTATCAGTTTACAAGAGTGTATGTGTCTGTTATGAGAGGAACACCTGTAGTTGCTCAGTTATATTTCTTTTATTACGGAGTAGCCTTGTACAGTGCTTTTATACGAAACATGACACCGTTAATTGCGGTAGCAGTAGTCATGAGCCTGAACATGGGAGCATTTATGTCAGAAAGTATTCGTGGTGCATTGCTTTCTGTAGATGAAGGTCAGAAAGAAGCGGCATATTCACTTGGAATGACAAATTTTCAGCTTGTCACAAGAATTGTGATTCCACAGGCAGTCAGGATTGCTCTCCCACCATTGTTCAATGATGTAATCAATCTGATTAAAATGACATCACTTGCATTTATGCTTGGAGTTCCAGATGTAATGGGAGCGGCAAAGATTGAAGGAGCGAGAACATTCCGTTACTTTGAAATCTATGCAGCCGTTATGTTAATTTACTGGGTTATCATTTTTGTTCTGGGAATATTACATAAACTTTTAGAGAAGAAATGTGCCAGTATGTATTAAGAATGATCTTACACGGCAAAGTCCGTTAAGATATAGGGTATTATTAAGTAAGAAGAGGAGAAAAATTATTATGAAAAAACGTGTATTAGCAGCATTGCTTGTATCAGCAATGGTCGTAGCAACAGTAGTTGGTTGTGGAAGCAAAAGTTCTTCTGATGATTCTAGCAAGAAAGAGACAACAGAGGCTTCTGACAAGAAAGATTCTGATGAGACAGTAACAGTTGTAACAGCAGGAATAGGAGAGCCGTACAGCTTGCTTGCAGATGATGGAACATGGACTGGTATTGATGCAGAGATGTGGGATGAGATTGAGAAACGTACTGGATGGAAAGTTGAATTAAAACAGGCAGCTTTTGACGCACTCTGGGGAGAGCTTGATACAGAGCGAGCAGATGTTGCAGCTAACTGCTTTGCAGTAAAAGCGGAAAGAACTGACAAATACAATGCAACAATTCCATATTATGGAGATGCACAGTGTATTATCGTAAATGATGATTCTTCATATAAGACAGTTGATGATCTTAAGGGACAGGTTGTTGGATGTACAAATGGACAGGCAGCTCAGACAATCATCGAGGATCTTGCCAAAGAAAAAGGATTTGAAGTAAAACTTTATGAAGACAGTGCTGTAGGTATGAACGACTTGAAGCTTGGCAGAATTGCTGCATATGCAAATACTACAACAAATGTAAATGCATTTACACATAACAACGAGGATGCAAACTTCCGTTTCTTTGATGAGAACCTGATGGCAAACAATGTTGCTTACTTCCTTCCAAAAACAGAAAGAGGAGATAAACTGACAGAGGAACTCAACGATGTTATCCAGGAGATGTTAGACGACGGAACAGTTGCTAAGATTACTGAAAAATGGATGTATTCAGATATGACAAAATTAATCCAGAAATAATTGAAGTCAGGAAGATTAAAACAATATGGGAACAGAAAATCAGTTAGTAAAAGTAGAACATTTATACAAAGAATTTGACGCAGAAACAAAAGTGCTTTCAGATATTAATTTGACAATTAATAAAAATGAAGTCATTGCGATTCTCGGACCATCCGGAACTGGTAAGTCAACATTACTCAGATGCTTGAATTACCTGACTGTTCCGACAAAGGGAAAGATTACCATTGGTGATGTGACAGTTGATGCGGAGCATCACACGAAAAAAGATGTGATTGAACTTCGTAAACATTCATCCATGGTATTCCAGGGATACAATTTGTTTAAAAATAAAACAGCGCTGGAGAATGTCATGGAGGCATTGACTCAGGTGCAGAAAAAGTCGAAATCTGAGGCTGAGAAAATTGCACTTGAGTTATTGGAAAAAGTAGGAATGCTTGAGCGTAAAGACTTTTATCCATCCAAGTTGTCAGGTGGTCAGCAGCAGCGTGTCGGAATAGCGAGAGCTCTTGCAGTAAATCCGAATGTTGTACTTTTTGATGAGCCGACGTCTGCGTTGGATCCAGAACTGGTAGGAGAAGTGCTGAATACGATTAAATCACTTGCGGAAGAAGGAACAACAATGATTCTTGTAACACATGAGATTGGATTCGCAAGAGAAGTTGCGAGCCGTATCCTGTTTATGGATGGCGGAAAAATTGCAGCAGACGGTACTCCGGAAGAGATTATTGATCATCCAGAAAATCAAAGACTTCAGCAGTTCCTGAATTTTGTTAATCGAAAATAAGACATTTAGTAAAGATCTGCACCGTCACAAGTGTAGGTCTTTTTGCATAAGCAATGAGTTTGTATCAGGAAGGAATTAATCAGTCAGGTTGTAAGGAGGTAATATAAATATGGGGGAAAAACAAATTGTCGATATTATAAAAAGTAAAGCAAAAGAAATCGAAGAAGAGTTAGTCAGTATCCGTCATGAACTCCATAAACATCCAGAGTTGGGAGTGGAATTGCATGAGACACATGATATTATTAGCCGTGAGCTTCATAAGATACCAGAACTTGAGGTACAAGAGCACAAGGCTGGTGGTAGTGGAGTCATCGCAATATTGCATGGAGGTAAGCCGGAAGGGAAAACGGTTCTTCTAAGAGCTGATATTGACGCGCTACCAATAGAGGAGGAAGTGGATAGTCCATATAAATCAGAAAAACAGGGATGTATGCATGCCTGTGGTCATGACGGACATGCTGCATGGTTGATTGGCGCGGCAAAAATCCTGGCATCGATTCGAGAGGAATGGGGAGGCTGTATCAAATTTGTATTCCAGCCGGGAGAAGAAATTGGAAGAGGTGCCATGGAACTGGTGAAAGAAGATCATGTACTGGAAAATCCGAAGGTAGATATGGCTTTTGCAGCACATGGCTGGCCAACAGTGGAAAGTGGAAAAATTGGTATCGCACGAAGGTATGCATTTGGATGCGTAGGTACATTTGCAGTTGAAATTATTGGAAAGAAAGGACATGCATCATGGCCAGAGCAGACCATTGATCCGATTGCTGTTGCAAATGAAGTATATCAGCATATTCCGGCAATTCTTGCAAGAAAAATCAGTGGTACAGATTCAGGAATTATGTCTGTAACTTACATGCAGGCCGGTGTGGAGAAAATCAAAAATGTAATTCCTCAGATATGTAAATTTGGAGGAACCATGCGTACAACCAAGCGGGAAACAATGGAAAAAATGGCTGTTGAACTGAAAAATGAACTTCGTGCAATCTGTGAGGTATACGGAGCTACATATAAGTCAGACATTAAGATTCATGGAGGAGCAGTGGAAAATTCACCGATATTGCTGGATCAGGTTCGTGAGGCCGCAGGAGAGATTCTGGGACAGGAGCAAAGTTATATTATAGAAGGAGATAACCTTGGAGGTGAAAACTTTTCCGAGTATAGCAACCGGGTTCCGGCAGTATATATGTTTATTGGAATCAAACCAAAAGATAAAGCGGAGATTCCAGGATTACACAGTCCTATATATCAATTTGATGACGGCGTTCTGGCAAATGCATCAAGTGTATTTGCAATGCTTGGGTATCAGGGATGTATGGGAATGCTAGAAAATAGTTAGATAATAAAAAAGAAGCGAGGAAAGATAAAACGGAAGAAATCAAATATGTTGAGCGAAAAAATTCGAATTGCAACAAATGGGATGAACAGACAGGAATGTTTGGAGAAGAAAATTTGCATGCTATGTGGGTAGCGGATATGGACTTTAGGGTACCACAGTGCGTAATAGCAGCATTGGAGAATTATGTTCAGTTTGGAGTATACGGATATTATAAAATTCCACAGGAGTACTACACAGCATTTATAAATTGGGAAAGAGTACATCATGAATTAGAAGTAAAGAAAGAGTGGATGCGTTTTTCACCTGGAGTAGTTGCCGGATTTCACTGGCTTGTTCAGATACTTTCCAATTCGGGAGATGCTGTAATTGTAAATACTCCTGTATATTATCCATTTCTAAATGCTGTAAAGAACAATGACAGAAGATTAATCTGCTCAGACTTAATCTGCGAAGATGGAATCTATCGTATTGATTATGAAGATTTCGAGAAGAAAATCATAGAGAACCAGGTGAAAGTATTTATTCTTTGTTCTCCACATAATCCGGCAGGTAGAGTCTGGAAAAAAGAAGAATTAGAAAGATTACTTGCAATCTGTAAAATGCACGATGTATATATTATTTCTGATGAAATCCACCATGATCTGGTGTTTGAAGATAATAAGCATATTCCTTCACTTTCATTTAAAGAGTATGAGGATAGAATGGTTATGCTTACTGCAGCATCAAAAACATTTAATCTAGCCGGAGCTCAGAATTCTATCGTAGTTATTCCAGATGAAAAACTTCGGGAAAAATGGGACAAATATACATTAGGTCATCGTGTGATTGGTGGAAATGCTTTTGGATATATTGCGACACAGGCAGCATATGAAGGTGGAGAAGAATGGCTTACCGGTATAAAGGCACAGATTTATGACAACTATTTATATTTGAAAAAAGAGCTTTCTGAAAAACTTCCGGAAGTCATTGTCACACCGCTTGAAGGTACATATCTGTGCTGGGTAGACTTAAAAGCATATGTGTCAGAAGAGAATATAAAAGATATGATACAGAAAAAATGCAGACTGGCAGTTGATTATGGTGACTGGTTCGGCGGAGAACGGTTCGGTACTCATATCCGTATTAACTTAGCCACATCTCATGAAAATGTTAAAATCGCAGTAGATGCACTTGTGGATAATATATAAATTTTCTCGATAAATGAAGTGAAGATGTTCAGGAATCCTATTTGACAGATGAAGTAATCCGATAAATAATATTATAATAGGATAAAATCTGTGATGGGAGAATAAGTATGTGGAAAATAGAGAAATGCTATAAAATCATATTTGAAGCTATACTGGAACAGGAGGCACTGAAGAAAATTTGTACAGAGGTTGGAATGTATACTAACGCAGGTATTGCTTTTATTAATGTAGCAGGGAACCTTGTAGCAAGTTCACCTGTCTGGAGAAATTGTTTTCCAGATTCCGCAGAAAAAAAGCATCTCACATTAGATACTTATAATCAGTACTTTGGAAAGAAGAAATTAAAAGACTGGAGCTTACAGGTCACAGCCGTACAGGCGGAGAGCAAAAGTGTTGGTTATGTTTTGATTTGCTTCAAAAATAAAGAAGAGGAAACAGAATTTGAGGGATTGGGTTCAATTCTTGCACAGAATCTGCAACATTTTTTTGCACAAGAATCAGAACAATATAAAATCAGACAGCCATTACGGGAACATGTGTTGAGCTGGTATGTATTTGAGGAAGTCTGTTCTGAGAGGGGAAGAGGATTATTTGAAATCGAAAAACCTTATATAATGGCTTTGATACAGCGGGAAAATGGTGTGAACGAGCTGGTAAGAGAACTATATCAGGCATGGAAGTGTATTGCAATTTATGAAAATTTAGAAGGTATTTATATACTTTTTTATTGCATAAAAAAAGCAGAACCAGTCTATAAGATATTAAAAGATTCACAAATACTATGTAGTGTCAGTGAGCCGTTCGAAGAGTTTTCAATGTGCAGCAGTAAAAAGGATATGCTAAAGCGTATGTCTATGCTTAGAAGCAGAGAAGAACAGGAAAAATTCCGCAGAGAAAAAGAGTGGTCTTTATGGGGAATCTATACATATACAATGTCTCTTTTTAAAAAGGCAGGGCTTAAGGATTATTCTGTGAACAGATTGATTGAAGAGGATGAAAAGAACCATACCGAGTTGTATCAGACTTTAAAAACGTATTTATTTTGTGAGAATAATGTAACTGAGACGGCAAAAATGATGCATGTACATCGGAACACGCTGGTGTATCGGTTGAAGAAGATTAGTGATATGCTACAGATTGATTATAATGATTATCATGTGTCAAGAGAATTATTGGCATATATACTGATGAATGATATTTCGGAAAGAACGTAAATAAAGAACAGGATAGAATAGAATGAAGATTGTAAAAGAACTTCCAGAAATATTTGATGAATTTGGAGAACAAAGAAGAAAAGCATTTTTAGAGATAAAACAATATAAAGAAAAAGGTATGCCGGTCGTGGGAATGTACTGTGCATATTTTCCACCTGAGCTTGCAATTGCAGCTGGAGCAGTACCGGTAGCACTCTGCTCTTTTTCACAGGAAACAATTCCGGTGGCAGAGCACAGAATGCCAAAGAGCATGTGTCCACTGGTAAAGTCTAGTTACGGATTTGCCGTTGAAGATAAATGTCCATTATTTCATTTCACTGATTTGATTATCGGAGAAACAACTTGTGATGGCAAAAAGAAAATGTATGAAATGATGTCGGAATTTAAACCTGTTCACATTATGGAGTTACCGAATTGCCCTTCTGAGAGAGGCTATGAATTCTGGAGACAGGAAATTGTCAGAATGAAAGAAAAACTAGAGGATTTCTTTCAGGTGGTGATTACAGAGGAAAAGTTGCGGCAGGCAGTTCATTTGAATAACAGAATACGGATGTCACTTAAGAATCTGTGTGATGTCATGAAACTGGACCCGGCACCAGTGACGGGAGAAGATATTCAGAAGATGGTACTTGGAAGTAAGTACAGGTTTGATTTTGAAAATACGCCAGAGATAGTGGAGCAGGTTCGAAAGCAGATTCTGGATGAGTATCAGAAAGGTAAAAAGCTGGGTGAAAGAGTAAGAATTCTTGTAACAGGCTGTCCGATAGGAGGCGACACACTCAAGGTGATTCGGGCTATTGAGAACAATGGCGGTGTAGTCGTAGCAACGGAGAATTGTAGTGGAGTACGTTCGCTGGCAACTATGGTAGAAGAAGATACGGAAGATATTTACGGAGCAATTGCGAAAAAATATCTGTCTACGGGTTGTTCAATCATGACACCAAATGATAATCGTATTGATCTGCTTGGCGAGATTATTGATGAATATCATGTTGACGGAGTTGTGGAAGTTATATTATCAGGGTGTCACTCTACTGGTGCAGAATCCTATTATATAAAGAAATTTGTAAATGAAGAAAAGCATCTTCCATATATTTCTATTGATACAGATTATTCAACCGCAGATATGGGGCAGATTGTGACAAGACGGACAGCTTTTATCGAGATGATCCAGACGGAAAAATCAGATAATACAAATCAGAACGTTGATATTGACTATTGTTATAAAATTGTACTTTCAGAGGTAAATGCAGGAAGTGATGATCAGCATATTTTTCAAAAAATATGGGATTATGTAGGAATTCCAGTGTGCAGTTATGATGAAAAAGGAAAACTATCAGCTGGAGCGCAGGAAGTCCGAATGGAAGTTTGCAAGGATAAAATTGAACGACTTCGCGTGGATGGAAGTGGAAAACTGGTGGCAGGAATTCCAGAGAATATACCACGGACAAACGTAGAAAAGATTTTAAATATTCTATTAAAAGGACAGGATATGAGACGTCAGCTGCAACGATGCGGAGAAAAGAAGAATCCAGATTATCTGTGGCTGCTTTCGGAAGATAAAGAACTGTTGAAAAATATTTGCAGGCATATTCGAGAAGAAGCAACTTTGGCTGAACTGGGCTATGATTGTGAAGGAGAAAGAGTCTTTGTTTACGGACTGCAGGGAAGGGATCAAAGGTGCAAACTGATTGAGCTGTGTCATACATGTGTGCAAAGAATTGATTCCAGGGTACTTGTGGGTAATGGTTTTCAGGAAATGTCTTTTAAAGAAGATAATTACAAGATGCAAAGTCAGATTCTGCAGATTGCTGCTCATACAAAAGAAAAAGTAATATTGATAGAAAATTATTATTATGAGCTGGCAATGAAGTGTATTGCAGAAGAATCAGAGGGCAGAGTTGAATATGAGAAAGAATTGGATGCCCTAAAAGTAGGCGGTAAAGATTTGCAAGATACATTATACTGGTACCTTCGAATGAAGCGTAATATTTCTTGTACAGCAGCTAAATTAAAAATTCACAGGAATACACTGATTCCGAGGTTAGAGAAGATAAATGATATTCTGGAATTAGACAATCTAGATGGCAAGGAATGTGAGAAACTTTTGGTTTCCCTGGAAATAGAGCGAATGAAGAACAATAAAAGTAGTGAGAAACAATAAATATAGATTATACCTATATAACATATGCAATTATAGAAAAAATCAATTTGCATATTATGCTATAAAAGTCTAAAATTTTAAACAGAATGGTTAATTGTGTCCGTTTATAGATACTAATAAATTTGATGAGGTGAAAGAATATGGAGATTATTAAAGATTTGCCAGAGGTTTTTGAAGAATTTGCTGAGCAGAGACAGAAATCATTTCTTATGATGAAGGAACTGAAAGACAAGGGAACACCAGTAGTAGGAGCTTATTGTACATATTTCCCAAAAGAGATTGCTATGGCTATGGGAGCTTCAACAGTCAGCCTGTGTTCCACATCTGATGAGACAATTCCGGAAGCATAAAAAGACCTTCCGAAGAACTTATGTCCATTGATCAAATCCAGTTACGGATTTGCAAAGACAGATAAATGTCCGTTCTTCTATTTCTCAGATGTAGTTGTTGGGGAGACTACATGCGATGGTAAGAAGAAAATGTATGAGTTGATGGGCGAGTTCAAAGATGTGTTTATAATGGAACTGCCAAATACTCAAGGACCAGAAGCACTGAAGCTTTGGAAGAAAGAGATTATCCGTTTTAAAGAATATCTTGAGAAAAGATTTGAAGTAACGATTACAGATGAAGATGTAAGAAAAGCTGTTAAAATTGAGAATGAAGCAAGAAAAGCACTGAAGCGTCTTTATGAAGTTATGCAGCATGATCCGGCTCCGATCAGTGGACATGATCTGTTCAAGGTTCTGTACGGAAGTACATTCAAATTAGATCGTTCTGAGATTGCCGGAGAAGTGAATGCCCTTGTTGACAAGATTGAGGCAGAGTATGCATCTGGAAAGATGCTGGAGAAGAAACCAAGAATTCTGATCACAGGATGCCCAATCGGAGGAGCAACTGAGAAAGTAATCCGTGCTGTTGAGGATAACGGTGGTGTTGTCGTAACTTATGAAAACTGTACTGGAGCTAAATCCATCGATCGCCTTGTTGATGAGAACGCTGAGGATATTTACCAGGCAATTGCAGAGAGATATCTGGCAATCGGTTGTTCAGTTATGACACCAAACCCGAATCGTTTTGATCTTATGGGACGTCTGATTGACGAGTATCAGGTTGACGGAGTTCTTGAGATGACACTTCAGGCCTGTCATACATATAACGTTGAGACTCGTGCAATCCGCAAGTTTGTAAATGAGGAAAAAGGAATTCCATACATTAATGTGGAGACAGATTATTCTCAGGCAGATGTCGGCCAGCTCAATACAAGGATTGCAGCATTTATTGAAATGTTGTAAGATTGCCGGTTACAGACTATTTTAAAATGAATTTTGAAATTCATATTGTGTAAATTCATGAGAGGAAAGCTAAGATATGAAGTTTATAGGAATTGATATTGGATCTACTTGTGCCAAGACTGTTGTTATGAACGAGAACAAAGAAATTGTTCTTGAGTTTGTGCAGCCGACAGGATGGAGCAGTGTGGATACGGCAGAAGAGATTCGTAAGAAGCTTGTGGAAAATGATGCGGATCCTGCAGAAAATGTATGTGTTGCTACTGGATATGGCCGTGTGTCTGTGCCATATGCAGATAAGATGATTACAGAAATTACCTGTCACGCTATGGGGGCTGTCTGGATTTTTGATAATAAAGATATGACAATCATTGATATCGGTGGACAGGATACAAAGATTATCTGTGTAGAACAGGGATTTGTAAAAGATTTCATGATGAATGATAAATGTTCTGCCGGAACAGGAAGATTCCTGGAAATTATGGCAAATACATTGTCCATGCGTCCAAATGAGATGTGTGAGCTTGCAAGAGAAGGCTCAGGTGTAACAATCAGTTCTATGTGTACGGTATTTGCAGAGTCCGAGGTCATAAGTCTCATTGGTCAGGGAGAGAAGAAGGAAAATATCGCATTTGCAGTGGTTGATTCTATCGTACGAAAAGTTGCAGCACAGGCAAATCGTATGAGTGAAGACCGTCCGATGCTTTGCCTGACTGGTGGTCTCTGCGAGTGCAGCTATATCAGTGAAGCGCTGACAAAGGAACTTGGCATGGAAGTTAAGACAGATCCGCAGAGCCGTTATGCAGGAGCAATCGGTGCGGCACTTGGAGCAGTAAAGAAAGGTAAGAAGAACTAGGAAAGTCTGGATTAAAGGAGTTTTACATTTTTGTTGTAAGCTCCTTTTTTGTATGTTATATTAGATGTATAACAGAAAACTTAATCTGTTCATGAAATCATCCGTAAGGATAGAACAAAAGAGATAATGAGGGTGATACGATGCTGATAGAGATTGATTTTAACAGTGATGAGGCACTGTATGTGCAATTACAGAATCAGATTATTATGGGAATTGCGACTGCGACGATCCAAGAAGGAGAATCCCTTCCATCTGTCCGTCAGCTTGCGGATACGGTAGGTATCAATATGCATACAGTGAATAAAGCATATTCCATATTGAAGCAGGAAGGATTTATCCAGCTTGACCGCAGACGTGGCGCTGTGATTGCAATTGATGCAGATAAGGCAAAGGCTTATGCAGAAGTAAAGCGTGCGCTAAGAATCGCGCTGGCTAAGGGAAGTCTTAAAAATGTCAGTAGAGAAGAAGTTCACGAGATGGTGGATGAATTATTTGATGAATACGGTGGAAAGGAATAACAGACAGCATGAATTATACAGGACCAGCAAAAGAAGTGCTGAAAAAAGCGGAAAAGATTGCCAGAGAACTGGATCATCCATATGTAGGAACAGAACATCTGCTGCTTGCATTTATGCGGGTATGTACAGGTGTGGCGGGACAGATATTGTCAGCGAATGGTGTAGAAGAAGCAAATTTATATAAGATTGTAGATGAACTGATCTCACCGGTCGGAGAAGTGACTTTTCAGGAAAAGCCAAAGAGAAGTCCGAGACTTGAATATACTCTGGAGGAAAGCAAGGAAGAGGCAATTCGTTTTCAATCAGAGGCAATTGGAACAGAGCATATGCTCCTTGCAATCCTTCGGGAACCGGACAGTGTTGCAACCAGAATACTTCTGACACTCAATGTAAATATACAGAAAATCATGCAGGATACGCTGGAAGTTCTCGGCGTGGATATCAAGGAATATCAAGAGGAGCTTCAAGAGGCATATCAAAGAAAAGATGGGATTTTAGACCAGTATGGTACAGATCTGACTATGCAGGCAGAAGAAGGAAAGCTTGATCCGGTCATTGGAAGAAAAGCAGAGATTCACCGTCTGATGCAGGTACTTGGCAGAAGAACGAAGAACAATCCGTGCCTGGTGGGAGAGCCGGGAGTCGGTAAGACAGCAGTGGTAGAAGGACTTGCCGCACAGATCGCAAGTGGCATTGTACCGGAAGGAATGCGTGACAAGCGGGTCTATACGTTAGATCTTGCAAGTATGATCGCAGGTACAAAATACCGTGGTGAATTTGAAGAACGTATGAAGAGACTTTTGCAGGAAGTAAAGTCGGCGGGAAATGTTATTTTATTCCTGGATGAAGTGCATACAATCATCGGCGCAGGCGGTGCTGAAGGCGCAATGGACGCATCTAATATTCTGAAACCGTCTCTTGCAAGAGGAGAACTTCAATTGATCGGAGCAACAACGATTGCGGAATATCGAAAATACATTGAAAAAGATGCGGCACTGGAACGAAGATTCCAGCCAATTACAGTGGAAGAACCAGATGAACAGCAATGTAAGGATATTTTAAAAGGATTAAAAAGCAGATATGAAGCTCATCATCATGTAGAGATCACAGATGAAGCTCTTCAGGCGGCAGTTACACTTTCTGCACGTTACATCAGTGACCGTTTTCTTCCGGATAAGGCAATTGATGTGATTGATGAAGCATGTGCGAAAGTGAGTCTTAGTGGATTCAAGACACCGGAGCATATCTATGAACTGGAAAAGATTCTTGGTAATTACGAAGCAAAGATGGAAGAGGCAATTCTTGCAGGTAATCTTGTGGAGGCTTCCAGGATCCGGGCAGAGAAAGAAGATGCTCAGAAAAAGATTATGCAGACGAAGAAGCGTTTTCAGAAAAAGCAGGCTGGCAGAAAACCACTTGTAACAGAAGAAGAAGTGGCAGCGGTCGTATCTGACTGGACGAAGATTCCGGTGCAGAAGCTTCAGGAATCTGAAGGTGTGCGCTTGCAAAAGTTAGAGCAGACGCTTCACAAGAGAGTGGTTGGACAGGAAGAAGCTGTTACGGCTGTGGCGAAAGCTGTGCGAAGGGGGCGTGTGGGGCTAAAAGATCCAAAGCGCCCGATTGGCTCATTTTTATTCCTTGGACCGACCGGAGTTGGTAAGACGGAATTGTCAAAGGCATTATCAGAAGCATTATTCCATGATGAGAATGCCATGATCCGCGTTGATATGTCCGAATATATGGAACAGCACAGTGTGGCAAAGATGATCGGTTCGCCTCCGGGATATGTTGGCCACGAGGAAGGTGGACAGTTAAGCGAACAGGTGCGAAGACATCCGTATTCCGTGATCCTTTTTGATGAGATTGAAAAAGCACATCCGGATGTATTTAACATTTTACTGCAGGTATTAGATGATGGACATATTACAGATTCTCAGGGGAGAAAAGTTGATTTTCGTAATACGGTCATTATTATGACGTCGAATGCAGGCGCACAGGCGATCATTGATCCCAAAAGGCTAGGATTTGGCAATAAGGAGAATCAAGAGGAAGATTACAAGCGTATGAAGATGAATGTTATGAATGAGATCAAGCTTGTCTTCCGTCCGGAATTCTTGAATCGAATTGACGAGATCCTTGTATTCCATCCGCTAGGTGAACCGGAACTTAAAAAGATTACGGGAATGATGTGCCAGGAGGTGGTCAAGCGTGCAAAAGAACAGCTGGATATTCATTTGACGGTGCGTGATTCTGTGAAAAAGTTGATTATGGAAAAAGGAACCGATAAGAAATATGGAGCAAGACCGTTAAGACGTGCAGTACAAAGTGAACTGGAAGACAGTCTGGCCGAGGCAATTCTCACAGGTGAGATTAAGAGTGGTCAGGAAGTCGTTGCCGGCGTATCGAAAAAAGAAATAAAATTTGAGGTCAAGACTACCAAATAAAAATAAATTGATATATAATAATGAATACAAATGAACCTTAGGAGGAAAGAGCTAATGGCAGCAGTGAAAGAGCTATTAAGAGCTGAAGCAGACGGAGCACTTGGTTTTGGAGACTATACTCTGAGCAGCAAGACAAAACTGGACGGATTTGAATTCCAGGGAGATGTGTATAAGGTAAAGACATTCTCTGAGATTACAAAGCTGGAAAAGAATGGTATGTTCGTATACGAATCCGTTCCGGGAACAGCAGTAGAAGATTTTAAAGCTTCTGAGAGAGAGGTTTCTTTTAAAGTATCCGGTACTGAGGATGCGCAGATTACACTGGAGCTGGAAGCAGACAGCGAATATGTTGTGTATATGGACGATGTGAATGTCGGCGATATGACAACGAACTTAAGCGGAAAACTGAGCGTGAGCGCAGAACTTGATCCGAATAAAGAGATTGAGATCAAGATTATCAAGAAGTAAATACGCAGAACATCGGGGGAGCTCGCAGAGACGTAGCTTCCCCTTTCTGGTAAAATGGAAATAAAAAAGAAATGATAAATCAAGGTTTAAGAGTGGATTTATAAGTAGAAGTATAAAAAAGATGTAAGGGAATCGTACATGGCAAAAGGTAAAAAAAGTATATTTTTCTGTCAGAACTGTGGACATGAAGAAAGCAAATGGCTTGGGCAGTGTCCAATGTGTAAGGAATGGAATACATTTGTAGAAGAGAAAGTTTCAGTAACAAGAGGAAGTACGGCTGCAGTGCAGCAGGTAAGGAATGCGAAAGATGCGAAGGTAGTGACACTTTCCAGTATTACGACTGATGACGATGAGCGGATGCAGACGGGGATTCTGGAACTTGACCGAGTGCTTGGTGGTGGAATCGTGCCTGGTTCGCTTGTGCTGGTGGGAGGTGATCCGGGAATCGGTAAATCAACACTTCTCCTGCAGGTATGTCAGAAGTTATCAGGACAAAAACGTAAGATATTATATATTTCCGGGGAAGAATCGTTAAAGCAGATTAAACTGCGTGCGAATCGGATGGGAACATTTTCTGAGAGTTTGTTTCTGTTGTGCGAAACGAATCTTGGAATTATACGTCATGTGATAGAAGAACAGCATCCAGATATGGTCGTGATCGACTCAATCCAGACGATGTATAACGAAGAGGTCGCGTCGGCACCGGGAAGCGTGTCTCAGGTGCGTGAATCGACCAATGTATTTATGCAACTTGCAAAAGGACTTAATATTTCAATATTTATTGTAGGACATGTGACAAAAGAAGGCACAGTTGCAGGCCCACGCGTATTGGAACATATGGTGGATACAGTGTTATATTTTGAAGGAGACAGACATGCGTCTTACCGGATTCTGCGTGGGGTGAAGAATCGTTTTGGATCTACGAATGAGATTGGCGTGTTTGAGATGCAAAAAGGTGGCTTGGTGGAGGTAGAGAATCCGTCCGAGTATATGTTATCAGGAAAACCGGAAAATGCATCGGGTTCTGTTGTGGCATGTGCAATGGAAGGAACAAGACCGATGCTCATGGAGATTCAGGCACTTGTATGTAAGACGAACTTTGGAATGCCGAGACGTACGGCAGCAGGGCTTGATTATAACCGAGTCAATCTTCTGATGGCAGTTCTGGAAAAACGTATGGGAATGCCGCTTTCCGCGTATGATGCATATGTGAATATTGCAGGAGGAATCCGGCTGAATGAGCCGGCAGCAGACTTAGGAATTGTGATGGCGATTGCATCAAGCTATAAAAATCGCCCAATTGATGAGGATACCATCGTGTTTGGCGAAGTAGGATTAAGTGGAGAGGTGCGGGCCGTGACCATGCCGGAACAGAGAGTATCAGAAGCAAAAAAACTGGGATTTAAAAGATGTATTGTCCCTGCAGTTTCCATGAAGACGATTGGAAAGATGGAAGGAATAGAGATACTAGGAGTAGAAAATGTAAACCAGGCTATGAATCTTGTGTAACGGCTGAAAGAGATAGGAACAGGAGGGTAAAAGATGGCGTTAAAAGACTATAATAAAGCATTTCGTTATGGGAAAAAAGAATATGAGAGCCGACTTCTTGCAGGGCGGAAGCCGACTTTGGAATCTTTGGACGAAGTATTACCAGATGAGGCATTATCAACAGAATCACTGGGACTTGTTCAGATTCCGATCGATCAGATAGTTGGAACAAGATATAGTGGTAGAAGCAGTGCATTTGCAAGTAATTTTATGCCAATATTGGAGAGTAATACGGAGTTTGCAATCAAATGGGCAAAACTCAGCACTTCTCATGAAAAGGAAGGAATTCATGAGCCAATCAAGGCGTGGGAGTATATGAATAAATTCTATGTAGAAGAGGGAAATAAGCGTGTCAGTGTCATGAAATTTTTTGGTGCAATTTCAATTCCGGGAACGGTAACGCGTATTCTTCCGAAGAAAACGAATGATAAAAACGTAAAAATTTATTATGAATTTGTGAATTTTTACAGAGTGTCTAAAGTAAATTATATTACATTTTCAGAAGAAGGACAGTATGCACAGCTCATAAAAGAGATGGGAAAACATCCGGATGAGTACTGGACAGATGATGACAGACTGATTTTCAGTTCTGTGTATGCAAGATTTACAGCGGCATTTCATGCACAAGGTGGACAAGAACTGGAGGTTTCATCAGCAGAGGCATTCCTTTCATTTTTACATCTATACAGTTATGAACGAGTGGAAGAAATGTCAGTAGAAGAAATTAACGAACTTGTGAAGAAAGCATGGGAAGAATTTGTTCTGCTTCAGTATAATGATGAGGAAAAAGTAGAATTGAAAATGACTCCGACAGAAGATAAGCCATCTCTGTTTGAAAAATGGCTTCCTCTCGGTGGCAATAAAGAACCATCTCATTTGAAAGTAGGATTTATCTATGCGAAGACACCACATTCTTCTGCGTGGACATATAGTCATGAACTGGGACGCAGGCATCTTGAGCAGACATTTCCAAATGAAGTCACGACTGTAAGTTATGAAAATATAACAGAAAAAAATATAGCATCAGCCATGGAGGAAGCTATTCATGCGGGTTGCAATATTATATTTACGACAACTCCGACATTTGCGCAGGAAAGTTTAAGAGCGGCAATTACACATCCGGAAGTAAGAATCTTAAACTGTTCTTTGAATACGACGCACCGCTACATCCGGACTTATTATACTCGTATGCATGAGGCGAAGTTCCTGATGGGAGCAATTGCAGGGGAAATGGCTGAAAACGATAAGATTGTATATATTGCGGATTATCCGATTTTGGGAACAATTGCACAGATTAATGCATTTGCGCTTGGAGCGCAGATGACAAATCCAAGAGCGAAGGTGTATTTAGAGTGGTCTACGCTGAAAGAGCAGGATATTGAGAAAAGAATTGACGAGATAGACCCGAATTGTATTTCGGGAAAAGATATTATCGTACCAGATGATAATAATCATTTTTATGGAGTATATCATCGCGAAAGTGGCGGAGGTGAGCAGAAGAATCTTGCAATGCCACTGTGCCACTGGGGAAAATTCTATGAAGAACTGATCCGTACAATTATGGCAGGAAACTGGGAACAAGATAATGATGTGGAAAAAGCAATTAATTACTGGTGGGGAATGCCGACAGGGGTAGTAGATGTTATTTGTTCAAAAAAACTTCCGGCGGGTACAGTCCGGCTGGTCAATGTATTAAAGCATAATTATAAAACGGGACAATTTCATACATTTACAGATCAGATGTATGCACAGGGACATATACTTAAGGAAAAGAAAGGTGAAACGCTGTCTCCGGAAGAAGTAATCGAGATGGACTGGCTGGCAGAGAATATTATAGGAAGAATACCAAAGATTGAAGAATTACAGGAGCAGGCCAAACCGGTTCTTACACAACAGGGGATTGAGACGAGGAAGGGATAAAGAACAATGCGAATAATGGTAATTGCAGACGAAGAGTCGAAATACCTTTGGGATTTCTTTGACAAAAGCAAACTGGAAGGTGTGGACTTAATTATATCCTGTGGTGATTTGAATCCAAATTATCTGTCTTTTCTTACAACATTTGCAGCTGCTCCGGTACTGTATGTGCATGGAAACCATGATGAAAAATATGATCGTATCCCACCAGAAGGTTGTATTTGCATTGATGATAAGATTTATGAATTTGAAGGCTTGCGAATTTTAGGACTTGGTGGTTCCATGCGTTATAGTGGTGGGAAATATCAGTTTACAGAACGCGGAATGAGGAAAAGAGTGAAGAAACTATGGTTTCAATTGCTAAAACACCGTGGTTTTGACATTCTGGTCACACATGCTCCGGCATATCAGATCAATGACGGAAGAGATCTGCCACATCAGGGATTTCAAGTATTTATAGAGCTGATAGAGAAGTACAGTCCGAAGTTCTTCGTACATGGACATGTGCATATGACTTACGGAAGGCAGCATAAAAGATGTGATAAATATAAGAGCACACATATTATCAATGCATATGAAAGATATGTATTTGATTATGAAGATGATGAGATGAGTCCATTGAAGTTTGGAAAAATCGTAGGACAACAATAAGTTTAAGACTGGCACGTAGTATTATAGCAAAATACTACGTGTCAAACTGCGTTTACATGGAAACTCTTCTCGCAAAATAAGATACTTTAATTGCAATTTTGGGTATTAATTTGGGGGAAATGTAATTTAAACTGCAAATATGAACAAGTAAAGCGAAATGTGGTAACTAAAATTATGTAAATTGTGTAAATAAAATAAATAATAAAAACAATATTGACAATTCTAGACGGTCATGATATATTATACAAGCTGTCGCGTGAGACAAGACTGGAAAGTGCTTAAGAGCTCATGGGAACGCAAAAAAATAAATGAAATTTCCTGTTGACAAATGTCGATAGAAATGATATTCTAGATAAGCTGTTTCGAACGACAGAGATGATCGAAGCGGACAGTGAAAAAGAAAAATAAAAAAGTTGTTGACAAGCGATTGTGAATGTGATAATATAAATAAGCTGTCGCTGAGACGACAACAAAGAAAAAGAACCTTGATAATTAAATAATAGACAACAACCCTGAAGATTCTTTAAGAGAAAATTCA
>OLQI01000093.1_pt1 | contig 94360 bp, 76 predicted proteins | sample 1672171 | NCBI WGS metagenome assembly OLQI01 (sample SAMEA3136655, study PRJEB25190) | human gut metagenome
CGTGTTCAAGCTGAACGATACCTTCGGCTTCCCGCTCGACCTGACCCGTGAGATTGCCGCCGAGGCAGGCTTTGCCGTCGATGAGGCCGCGTTCCACATCGAAATGACCAAGCAGCGTGAGCGCGCCCGCGCCGAGCGCCGCAAGGGCGAGCAGCTTCGCCGCGACGGCGCGCCCGCGCGAGGGGACCGCCGTGAGGTTGGCGAGGCGCCCGGCAGCGCGCTCCTCGTCCACGGCGAGCCCGCAGACGATGGCGGACATGAGCGGCATGAGGGCGCCGAGGAACTGGACGTAGGCGTCCGCGCCCAGCGCCGGGTCCCATCGGGTTACGGAGAAGTACTCGCCGCAGGCAAGTCCGGCTGCCAGGCCGCAGACGAGGTGCACCGCAGTGAGCGGGGAGCGCGCCAGGCGCAGGGCCTCGGAGAGCAGGGCCCGCGAGAGAGTCATGCGCGGCGTCGGGTCGGAGAGTCGTGCCATGGCCATCACCTCTCCTCGGAGCGCGCGAACCAGGCAGCGCCCGCCGCCGTGAGCGCGGCGAACGCGAGCGCGCTGACCGCAAGGCCCGCCAGCGTGAGCATGCCGTCCGCCGCGAGCGCCCTGCCGAGCGCCATGTCCGCCGCGAGTGGCTCGCCGCTCGGCAGCACGGGGATGAAGCTCGTGGGGATGACCATGCTCGCCGACGGCGGAAAGAGCTGCGGCAGCGGCACCAGCGACCAGGCGAACCCACCCACGAGCTGCGCGGCGAGCGGGCAGAAGATGCCCGCGAGCATTCCGAGCCGCGCCGTGAGGAAGAGCCCTGCGGGGATCATCCACGCCGCGGTCACCGTGTTGACGAGCGCGCAGAGGAGCATCGTGAGCGTGCCCGCGGCCGTGAGGCCCTGCGAGGAGAACGCCGATCCCGCGAGGTAGATGCCGAAGACCACGAGGTTCGAGAGCGTGCAGAGCGCGAGGCACCAGAGCGCCTTGGCCCACCAGGCGCGCCCGAGCGGGAAGCCCAGGCCCAGAAGCCCCCGCATCCGCGTGCGAGCGTCCGCCCGCGCGACGCACGCCACCACGAGCGAGAGAGACACGGGCAGGAAGAGCGCGTACCAGTAGTTCCACGCGCTGAAGATCTGCACGCCCCGGTAGGGCATCGCGCCGAGCAGCGGCATCGGCAGCGCCATGAGCACGGCCAGGCGAACCGGTGCCGCGTGGCGCGACTTCAGGGCCTCGGCGCGCAGGCCCGCGAGCAGGCCGCCTTTCTCGCCCGTCATGCCGCCACCTCCCCGCGCGCTCGTCGCCCTTCCCGGCAGAAGCTCATGAAGAGTTCCTCGAGGTCCTGCCCGGGCCGAAGCGCATCCTCGTAGGCGAGGCGCCCCCCGCAGATGATGCCGATGGTGTCTGCCATCTGCTGCACCTCGGAGAGGATGTGGCTCGAGACGATCACCGTCGTGCCCGCCGCCGCGAAGCCGCGGATCTGGTCGCGCAGTTCCTCGATGCCGATGGGGTCGAGGCCGTTGGTGGGCTCGTCGAGCACGAGCAGGCGTGGCCGGGCGATAAGCGCCAGCGCGAGCCCCAGGCGCTGCCGCATGCCCATCGAGAAGCGCCCGGCGCGCTTCTTCCCGGTGTCCGCGAGGTCCACGGCGGCGAGCACCTCATCTATGCGGCTCTCGGGAAGGCCCAGCAGCGTGGTGCGCACGCGCAGGTTCTCGCGCGCGGTGAGGTTGGGGTAGAGCGGCGCCTCCTCGATGAGGCTGCCGATTGCGTAGAGGTCCTCGCGGCGCCAGGCGTGCCCGGCAAAGAGGATCTCCCCGGCCGTCGGCCGCAGCATCCCGCAGATCATCTTGAGCGTTGTCGACTTGCCGGCGCCGTTGGGGCCGAGCAGCCCGTACACCTCGCCCTCGCGGATATGAAGGCTCACGTCGGCCACGGCGTCCTGCGCCTGGTCGCCGCGGCCGAAGCGCTTGGTGAGCCCGCGCGTTTCGAGCATGTAACCCATGGGTTCGTCCTTTCTCTTCCGGGCGCACGGGCCGAGTCGCCGCGCCCGCGCGCCTTACCTTTCGGGTTCAACATCTATGGTGGGGCGCGTTTCTAACGAAGCCGTAACGGCCGTTGGGCTCTTTTGGCGCCAGCCCTTCTCGACCCGTACGTCACTCATGGTATGTTTATCGCGATAACAAGGACGGAGGTGCCCGTGGCACGCAATAAGTACCCGGAGGAGACGGTCGAGAAGATTCTCGACGTTGCCGAGCGGCTCCTCGTGGAGCGCGGCTAAGAGCACACTACGATGATCTGAAGAGCAATACGCTAAATCGAAAAAGGTAATCGAAGCCGCGCCTGTGGACTTATCGAGGGTCGAGATTCCCGCCCCATCCATCGGCACCCAGCAGAAGGTCGTCGACATCTTCGACCGCTTCGACTCCCTAACGAAATCGCTCACCGACGGTATCCCCGCCGAAATCGAGGTACGCCGGGCGCAGTACGGGTACTACCGCGACCGCCTGCTCGACTTTCGAAACTAAGTGAGAATAAGTTATCGGTACGCTTTTTTATAAAATGTAAAAAAGTACCCCCATAACTGATAAAATGGGCGCTGAAAAAAGGGGTGCATCTTGCGTATATACCGACGTGAAAAGTATCTGAAGCGAATGCGTGGTTTCTACCACGATGACGGGATGATCAAGGTGATTACCGGTGTTCGCAGATGCGGTAAATCCTGTCTCATGCAATCAATCGCAGACGAGCTTGTGGAATCCGGTGTAGCGAGCGACCACATCATCTATATCGACCTTGACTCACGGGAGAACAGGAAGGTCAAGACGACCGATGAGCTCGAAAATCTGATTGACATGTCGACCCCAGCAGACACTGAGGGGACGAAGTACCTCTTCATCGATGAGATTCAGAACGTAGAGGAATTCGAGCTGCTCATCAACGGCTACCGGACAGATGGCGGTTGGTCCATCTTCATTACCGGTTCGAATTCATATCTGCTTTCTGGGCAGCTTGTTACAAAGCTGACGGGTCGCTATATCGAGTTCGAGGTGTTCCCACTCGACTTTGCGGAATATATCGATATGAAGCGTTTTCTCGGCAAGCCTGTCAATGACGTTCTCGTGGGAGAGTTTACCGAGTACCTGACCCTTGGAGGATTTCCCAAAGCGTTGGAGTATGAGGGCGAGGATGAAAAGCGCACCTATATCAAGAGTGTTATTCATGAGATCTTTGAAAAGGACGTCAAACATTCGAACAAGATTAAGAATGTCTCGGTTTTCGATGCCGTCCAGACGTATCTCATCAACAACTTTGGTGCGCCGACGAACCTGAAGAACCTCCTTGCGTACTTCAATGATGTCGAGAAGATTCCCATCAAGCGCGAAACGCTCAATCGGTATATCCAGATTCTTGTTGACGCGAAGATCCTTTATCGCTGCTCGAGGTTCGATCTCAAGTCTCGGCGATCGCTTATCCGCGAAGAGAAGTACTACCTGGCTGATCCCGGCTTCTATTTCGCCATGAACACGGATGCGAGGATTAACTACGGGCCGGCGTTGGAGAACGTGCTCTACCTCTATCTTGCATCGCGCGGGTACGAGCTTTCTGTGGGCCGTATTGGGAAGCTCGAGTGTGACTTCATCGCTCGTAGGCGCAATGCTTACGCCTACATCCAGGTCTCTATGTCGATTGCCGACAGAGGCGTCGAGGAGCGCGAGTACAGGCCGTTCGGCCACATCAGGGATGGGTATCCGCGCTACTTGTTCACGCTTGATCCTCTATTGCAGGAGAGGGATGGCGTCAGGCACCTTAACATGGCGTCGTTTATGCAAGATGGCGGTGATCTTATTTGAGCGGCGGCCAGATTCTTTTGCTCCCTAGTGCGCAAACAGTGCGGGCATCAAATGAGGACCATTGCCTCACGTAGAATCGATAGATTGAGGACTTGTTTTGATGTTGACAAGCTTTTGGCCAGTGACTCCTATCGCCGAGTGGGAATAGCGGAAATAACAGCCTCCGGACCTTTTGGTTCGGAGGCTTTCTTTTTCGTTCTGTTCGGAAGGAGTTCCTTGCCAGGGTCCCATGGATAGCGAACGGCTTTATCGAGCGTGTGCGTTTTCGTAGGCGCCTTTGATCTCTTCCGGCAAATTGTCGGGAATCAGCGTCTCCAGCCTATCCTCGCTGCCATCTTGAATCGCTTGCTCGTAGTACCAGCATTTGAACTTCAACATGTCCAGGGCACGGTTCATCTTCGCGATCTCCGACTCCATGTGGGCCTTCCGCTCCTCGAACATGGCCTTGCGCTGGGGGTATGTTGATGGACCCTCTGCACACCATTCCATGAACAGACGGATGTCCTTGATCTCCATTCCCGCCTTCTTCAGGCATTCGATGACCCGAAGCGCCTCGAGTTCCGTATCGCCGAATCGGCGAATGCCGGACATCCGCTCCAGCCCCGGGAACAATCCCTGCTTGTCGTAATACCGCAGCGTTGAGGCGGGCAGACCGAACATCTCCGCCACCTGTCCGATTGTGTACATGGCCCCTCCGAATAAATCTCGAATTCATTCCTTGACCTAAAGTCAGGTTTAGGTATTACCTTCATTCTCGTCAATACAAATCGGTAGCGCAAGGGGTGGTCCGTAATGGGCAAAACGGTTTTCGCCGGTGGCGTGAACGGTGTGGGCGGAATCGCCGGGCACCCCGCCCTTGAGCAGGCGCGACGAATGGGCATGGAAATCTAGGCGGGCTACTTAACCGCGTGGAGGCAGATTCGTGTCCAGAACCATCGATAGGAGGAAATCGATCATGGCAATTAAACAGACGGCGGGTAGGGATGCTCTAGGGGACTTTGCCCCCAAATTCGCACAGCTCAACGACGACGTGCTGTTCGGCGAGGTGTGGAGCCGGGAGGGCGAGCTTTCCTTGCGCGACCGCAGCATAGTGACGATGGTTGCCCTGATGGCGCAGGGGCTGACGGACTCTTCGTTTAAATATCATCTGATGTCCGCAAAGAACAACGGTGTGACCAGGGCTGAGATAGCGGAAATCATTACGCACGCGGCGTTTTATGCGGGATGGCCCAAGGCGTGGGCGGCCTTCCGCATGGCGAAGGAGGTCTGGGCGGACGAGGACGACGGCGCCGACGCAAAGGCCCGACACCAAAACGAGATGGCCTTTCCTATCGGTGCCCCCAACGACGCATTTGCGAAGTACTTTATCGGGCAAAGCTACCTCGTGCCCCTTTCCACCGATCAGGTCGGCGTCTACAACGTGACGTTTGAGCCCGGCTGCCGCAACAACTGGCACGTCCATCGCGCCAAAAGCGGCGGCGGGCAGATCCTCGTCTGCGTGGCCGGTCGAGGGTTTTACCAGGAATGGGGCAAACCGGCACAGGAACTGTGCCCTGGCGATGTAGTAAATATTCCCGCGGGCGTAAAGCATTGGCACGGAGCCGCGCCCGACAGCTGGTTCTCCCATCTCGCGCTGGAGGTTCCGGGCGAGGAGGCCTCCAACAAGTGGTTGGAGCCCGTGGACGACGAGGAATACCTTACAGCGACTAACAAGGAGGCATGAAGATGGAGCAGTTGAAACTGACGCAGGAATGGGACAAGGTGTTCCCCAAAAACGACAAGGTTGAGCACAGCAAGGCGACTTTCCACAACCGATACGGCATCACGCTGGCGGCCGACGTCTACGTGCCAAAGAACGTGGAGGGCAAGCTGCCTGCCATCGCCGTCAGCGGTCCGTTTGGCGCGGTGAAGGAGCAAACGTCCGGCCTTTATGCGCAGAAAATGGCGGAGCTGGGCTTTTTCGCGATTGCCTTCGACCCGTCCTATACCGGCGAGAGCGGCGGTGCGCCCCGCTATGTGGCATCGCCGGACATCAACACCGAGGATTTCTGCGCAGCGGTGGATTTCCTCTCGGTACAGGAAAACGTCGATCCGGAGCGCATCGGCATCATCGGCATCTGCGGCTGGGGCGGCATGGCAATCAATGCCGCAGCCATCGACACCCGCATCAAAGCTACCGCGGCTATGACCATGTACGATATGACCCGCGTGACCGCAAACGGCTACTTTGACGCCGAGGATTCCGAGCAGGCGCGCTTCGAAAAGCGTAAAGCGCTGAACGCGCAGCGCACCGAGGGCTATAAAAATGACAGCTACGCGCTGGCGGGCGGCGTGGTCGATCAGCTGCCCGATGACGCGCCGCAGTTTGTGGCGGACTATTACGCCTACTACAAGACTCCGCGAGGTTACCATCCCCGCAGCCTGGGCTCCAATGGCGGTTGGAATGTGACATCTTCGCTGTCGTTTTTGAATATGCCGATCTTACAGTACGCCGGCGAGATCCGCTCCGCCGTGCTGCTGGTGCATGGCGAGAAGGCGCACTCCCGCTATTTCAGCGAAACCGCGTACGGCAAACTGACTGGAGACAACAAGGAATTGCTCATTATCCCCGGTGCCAACCACACCGACCTCTACGATCAGATGGACGTCATTCCGTTTGGAAAGCTGAAGGCATTCTTTGAGGAGTATCTGAAATAAGGCGTGCTTTTATTTAATGCCAAGTCTCCAGCAACGATTCTTCTAAAGAGAGGGAGTAGCTGAAACGAGGCGATTGATTAACTCCATTCGTTTTGGTTACAAGAAAACATGCTGCGCGCCTGCAGCATGAAGGAGAGGGAATCCTATGAATATCGTTGTATTGAGTGGTAGTCCGCGTAAGGGCGCCAATACCGACACCATGGTCGAGGCGTTTACCGAGACCGCGCGCGAGGCCGGCCATACGGTCGAGGTAATCCGCGTTGCCGGCAAAAAGATCGCTGGTTGTCTGGGATGCCAGTACTGCTTTACCCATGAGGGCATCTGTGTGCAGAAGGATGACATGGCCGACGTGATCGAGTCGCTGAAAGGCGCCGATATGGTTGTGTTCGCTTCGCCCATCTACTGGTTTGATATCACTGCGCAGGAGAAGGCCGCCATCGACCGCCTGTACGCCTTCGGTGCCACGGGCTTCCCGTTCACCAAGACGGCCCTTTTGCTCGATAGCCACAGCGAGGGCGTCTATGATGCGGCGATCGCTATGTACAAGTCAACCTGCGCGTACTGCAAGTGGGAGGACCAGGGCATTGTCACCATCAGCGACATGACCGAGCGCGACAGCATGGCTTCCTCGCCCAAGCTGAAAGAGGTGCGCGAGCTCGCTCGCAAGCTCTCTTAAGGAAAGAAGAGCGCATGATAATCGGTGTTGGTGGAAATGCTTGCTGTCCTTACCAAGAGGATTGCTGATTGCCATGCAACGATGCTCCCGCGGACAATTCCGGTGTGCTAAAACGCCTTCTCGTTCAAGAATTCCCTGAACGCGGGGATGTCGAAGCCAACGAGACCACGCCCGCGCTCTCCGATGACGCCGTCCTCGAGGAGGCGGCGCTTGTATTGGCTTGCATAGTTGCTGGCGACGCCCATACGCTTGGCAATTTCTGAGACCCTGCTGGGGCCAGAATCGGGCAGCATCGCGAGTAAAAACTCAATGTCTTTATCGGAAAGCTCCCGATAGGTCGTTTCGAGAGAAGTCCGATGTCATGCTTCTCGAGTTGCCTGAAGACGCCATTCATGTACGTGCGCCAGTTACCCTGAGTCTCCTGAGCATATGTCCAATCGATGCCGACTGGCCCAATCTGAACGCCGCTTATGCACGCGCGAGGCTGTGAGAGGCGGCTATCTGCCGCCTCTTTGGTTCGCTCGATAATATCTTCGAGCATGCCTGGCATGGCGGAGACATTTGCTGCGGTCCATGGTGGCCCCTTTGCAGGTTTTGCTAGTTTTTGCAACTTTTGCTAACTTTTGCAAGTTTTACTAACGGCTTAACATGCCTTGTGCCGTGGGGTTGCGGGAGTGAAAAACGGGGATTCCTATTATTCTGGCTGCGTTGCAGCGAGCGGGGCCCGGAGCGCGATGTTGCTGCGCTTCGGGCCCCACCGTTTTGAGAGCTTATGGCGGTTCTGCCGCTGTCCTAGTCAAACAGACTGGGCATGTCGTTTTCTTTCATAAGGGCACCGGCGGAGGGGAGGCTCTGTGCGGTGAACTTCTCGGCCGAGACGCCGGCGCCAAGGATTTCCTCGGTCGTGCCGACGGTGGTGACAGAGCGGCCCTTCTTGGCGGTAAAGGCCTGGACGCCCTGCGTGTTGGTGGTCGTCTTGGTCTTGAGCAGCGACGTGTTGAAGTTCATCAAACGATAGTCGCTCGAGACCAGCGCGATGTCGCGATCTTCCTTGAGTACCTGGGCATACAGCAGCTTGCTGCCACCGTAAATGGCGTTCTTGAGGCGCTTGCGGTTGGTCTTGGTGACGTATCCAGAAAGCGCGACGCGCACCACGCGGCCGTTCTCAAAGACAAACAGCACGTCGGCCTTGTAGTCCTCGGGGTCGATGACCCAGATGACACTCTCGTCGGGTTCCATCTCAAGATCGGTGGGCAGGTACGAGCCCAGCTGGGCCGACTTGGTGTCCTCAAACGCCGCAACCTTGCACTTGTATACCTGGCTCTTGTTGGTAAACACGAGCAGCTCGTGCGTGTTGGAGGACGGGAACTCGATAAAGGGTTTGTCGCCGTCCTTGTACTTGAGCGTGGTTGCCTTCTTGAGCACGCGGTCCGTCATCTTCTTAAGATAGCCATCGCGCGAGAGCATGATGGTAACCGGGTACTCCTCGACCTCGGGCTCCAGGCTTACCTCGATGACCTCATGGGGCTCGATCCTGCCCGTGCGGCGCGGCATCACGTACTTCTTGTTGACCGCGGCCAGCTCGTCGCTGATGACCTTCTTGATGTTGTCTTCGCTCGAGAGAATCTCCTCAAGCTCGGCAATCTCACCCTCAAGCTTGGCAATGTCCTTGGTGCGGTTGAGGATGTACTCCTCGTTGATGTTGCGGAGCTTGAGCTCGGCAACAAACTCGGCCTGGGTCTCGTCGATGTCGAAACCCTTCATAAGGTTGGGCACGACCTCGGCTTCGAGCTTGGTGCCGCGGATGATGGCGATGGCCTTGTCGATGTCGAGCAAGATCGCCTCGAGGCCGTGCAGCAGGTGCAGGCGCTCGGACTTTTTGCCCAGGTCAAAGTTAATGCGGCGACGCGTGGACTCAATACGCCACTTGACCCACTCGTGCAGGATCTGACGCACACCCATAACGCGAGGGTAACCATCGACCAGCACGTTGAAGTTGCACGAGAACGAATCCTGCAGTGTGGTCGAGCGATAGAGCTTGGCCATGAGCTTGTCGGGGTCGACGCCGCGCTTAAGGTCGATGGCGATGCGCAGGCCCGAGAGGTCGGTCTCATCGCGGATGTCAGCGATCTCCTTGACCTTGCCCTCTTTGGAGAGCTTGACGATGCGCTGGATGATGACATCGGTCTTGGTGGTGTAGGGGATCTCGTAGACCTCGATGATGCGCTCTTCGGGAATCCAGCGCCAGCGGGAGCGGATCTGGAAGCTGCCCAGCCCGGTCTCGACGATCTTCTCCATCTCCTCGCGGCGGTAGATAATCTCGCCGCCGGTCGAGAAGTCGGGCATGGGCATGTACTCGAGCAGGTCGCAGTCGGGATCCTGCAGGTAGTGCATCGTGGCGGTGCAGACCTCATTGAGGTTGAAGCCGCAGATGTCGGACGCCATGGCGACGCCGATGCCCTTGTTGGCCGAGACAAGGATGTTGGGGAACGTGGTGGGCAGCAAACGCGGCTCCTTCATGGCACCGTCGTAGCTGTCGACGAAGTCGACCGGGTCCTTGTCGATGTCCTTGAAGATCTCGGCGCTGATGGGGGAGAGCTTGGCCTCGGTATAACGCGAGGCAGCGTAGCTCAGGTCGCCCGAATAGTACTTACCAAAGTTGCCCTTCGACTCCACGAAGGGCGCAAGCAGCGCTTCGTTGCCCGTCGCCAGGCGCACCATCGTCTCGTAGATGGCGGCGTCGCCGTGCGGGTTGAGCTTCATGGTCTGGCCCACGATGTTGGCGCTCTTCTGGCGCTCGCCCTTGAGCAGACCCATCTTGTACATGGTGTAGAGCAGCTTGCGGTGCGAGGGCTTAAAGCCGTCGATCTCGGGGAACGCACGCGAGACGTTGACGCTCATGGCGTAGGGCATGTAGTTGACCTCGAGCGTCTGCGTGATCGGCTGGTCGGTGACCTCGGAGTGCAGGCCGATGACGTTCTCGGCGTTAACCTGCTTTTTCTTTGGCTGGTTCTTCGTCTTCTTCTTTGCCACGATATCCTCTTGAACTTCTTATAGGCCGTCGTTGTCGATTTGCTGCTACTGCAGGTCCAGCTGGTCCAGGTATTCCTTGCCGTGCTCGGAGATATGGCGTTTGCGGCCTGCCTCGTCGTTGCCCAGCAACAGGTTGAACATGGTCTCCATCTTAGTGACGTCCTCGGGCTCCACCTTGATCAGGCGACGCGTCTCGGGGTTCATGGTGGTGAGCCACATCATGTCCGGATCGTTCTCACCAAGACCCTTGGAGCGGTTGATCGAGCACTTTTGGTCGCCGATCTCTTTGAGGATGCCGTTCTTCTCGAGCTCGGTGTAGGCAAAGTAGGTCTTCTCTTTGCAGTTGATCTCGTAGAGCGGCGACTCGGCGATATACACGTAACCCTCGTCGATAAGTGTGGGCACCAGGCGGTAGAGCATGGTGAGCACGAGCGTGCGGATGTGATAACCGTCGACGTCGGCATCCGTACAGATGATGACCTTGTTCCAGTTGAGGTTGTCCAGGTCAAAGGCACCAAGGTTCTTGATGCGCTTGTCCTTGATCTCCACACCGCAGCCCAGCACGCGCATGAGGTCCATGATGATGTCGGACTTAAAGATGCGCGGGTAGTCCTCCTTCAGGCAGTTGAGGATCTTGCCGCGGACGGGCATAACGCCCTGGAACTCGGCATCGCGCGAGGTGCGAATGGCGCCTGCTGCCGAGTCGCCCTCTACGATGTAGATCTCGCGGCGGCTCTTGTCCTTGGAGCGGCAGTCGATGAATTTCTGCACGCGGTTGGCCATGTCGGTCTTCTGCTGCAGGTTGGTCTTGATGCTCTGTCGCGTCTTCTCGGCATTCTCGCGCGAGCGCTTGTTGATGAGCACCTGCTCCATGATCTTGTTGGCGGCATCTTTGTTCTCGATCAAGTAGGTCGAGAGGCGCTCCTTAAAGAATGCCGTCATGGCCTGCTGGATAAAGCGGTTATTGATGGCCTTCTTGGTCTGGTTTTCGTAAGACGTCTGGGTGGAGAAGCAGTTGGTCACCAGCACCAGGCAGTCTTGGACGTCCTGCCATTTGATGCCGCTCTCGTTTTTGTTGTACTTGCCCTGTTGCTTAATGTAGGCATCGATGGCACTGGTCAGAGCGCTACGGGCCGCTTTCTCGGGCGAGCCGCCGTTCTCGAGCCAGGAGGAGTTGTGGTAGTACTCCTGCATCATAAAGGTGCGCGAGAAGCACATGCACGCGGTGATCTTTACATTGTAGTCGGGCAGGTCCTCGCGGTCGCGACCGCGGCGGTCGGCCTCGATAAAGAAGGGCTCGGTAAGGTAGTCGGTGCCGACCTTCTCGAGCACGTAGTCCTCGATGCCCTTGGGGTAGCAAAAGTCCTCTTCGGAAAACCCGCCATCGTCGCCCTCGATGCGCAGGCGGAAGGTCACGTTGGCGTTGACCACGGCCTGACGGCGCATGGTCTCGCGATACCAATCGTGGGGAATGCTAATCGAGGTAAAGACCTCAAGATCGGGGCGCCACTTGATAGTGGTGCCGGTGCGGTTCTCGTCGCTGGGCTCAATCTCGAGTGCCTTCTTCTTGGCGCCGACGACCTTGCCCTTCTTAAAGTGCAGGGAGTACTTGTTGCCGTCGCGCCAAACCGTGACGTCCATGTACTCGGAGGCGTACTGGGTCGCGCACGAGCCCAGGCCGTTGGTGCCGAGCGAGAAGTCGTAGTCGCCGCCCTGGTTGTTGTTATACTTGCCGCCGGCATAGAGCTCGCAAAAGACAAGTTCCCAGTTAAAGCGTTTCTCGGAGGGGTTCCAGTCGAGCGGGCAGCCGCGGCCGTTGTCCTCTACCTGAATGGAGCCATCGCGAAAGGCGGTAAGGGTGATGAGCTTGCCGTAGCCCTGGCGCGCCTCGTCAACGGCGTTGGACAGGATCTCGAAGGCGGCATGTGCACAGCCATCGAGTCCGTCCGAGCCAAAGATGACGGCGGGGCGCAGGCGTACGCGCTCCTCGTCCTTGAGCTGGCGGATACTGTCGTTACCATAGTTTGCGGTGTTTTTTGCCATACTCGCTCTCTCGGTGCTCCCTTGCTGCGTTTAAGTCATATAGATAGTCAAGGTAGCATAGCCCAGCCCACAGACGATTCCAACCAACACGAAATCCATCGAACAATCGTTCGGAGTTCGATGGAGATTCGTTTACTCGGACAAAACCGAGTCGGCTCTGTCCGAGTAAGCTTGAATAGCGAATCGAAAATGTTGTGTCCGCATGGCGATGACGAACATGGTTTCCATAATGACAGATATAGTTGACATCTTCTGATGGATGCAATATATTTCTGTCATGTTGCAACGGATATCTGTCCATTACTACGAAAGGAACTCCATGCCGGGCAAAAGGAACCTACGCATGAAGGCGGCGCGCGCGGCGGTTGGCCTTTCGCAAGCTGACCTGGCCGAGGCCGTGGGCGTTACGCGCCAGACCATCGGCTTGATCGAGGCGGGCGGCTACAACCCCACGCTCAATTTGTGCGTGGCAATCTGTAAAGCGCTACGCGTTACGTTGAACGACTTGTTTTGGGAAGACGAGAGCGACGTCGACCCTGACGCTCTTTAGGAGTTCGCTATGAAATTTGAAGATTTAAAACTCGTGCAAAAGTGGCGTGAATATGCCGGCCCAAAGGATGAGCGCCTGGAGGCCGAGAGCGCGAAGATCTACAAGATTGGTTTCGTGCTGCTTTCGTTTGGCATGTTGATGATCTTTTTCTACCAGTTTATAGCTCGACAGGTTGCGTGGGTTCACAGCGACGCCAGTGAAATGCCGCATGGCTTTGCAACGCCGTTCGAGGCAGCCATGTATTTGTGGCTCGTTCTCGTGATGTTGATTTGCGCAGGACTGCAAACGCGGAAGGGCTATGTCGATACCAATCGTTTTGGGCAAACCGAGCATCTTCCTGTTGGATATTTCCTGCTTGTCAGCGGTCTTAGCGGCGCCGCGTTCGCTCTTGTTATTGCCGCAATGCGCTGTATCGCTGAGGCGCAGATCGTACCGCTCGAAAGCGTCTTTTGGTTGGCGAACCTGGCCACGGGCGTGTTCTGCGGTGCGACGATTTTCGCGGCCACGTTTGCTGCCCTGTGCGCAACGTTTTTCACGGCGAAAAGACGCCGTGCCAAGCTCGAGGCAGAACTCGACTCCTCTGACGACATCTAATGCGTAATGGGCTGGCTCTGGGTATTCAGAACCAACCCATTTGATGTTCGATGAGCCGAGTCGGCGCCTCTCACAAAAGTAACTAGGAGCTAGCGAGGCCTATCCGAATTGGCCTCATTGGCGGTGTCGATCTCGAGCGCCGTGCGGCGGGCACTGTAGGCGACGAGGCCGGCGCCTGCCGCGGCGAGTGCTGCAGCTGCTGCCGTGAGGGGAGCGTTGGCATCGCCCGTGCCCGCAAGCGCGCCCGCTTTTCCGGAGTGCTTGTTATTGCCGTGGTCCTTGCCACTGCCGGAGCTGCTTCCGCCGGAGCCGCCGCCCTCGTCAGTACCGCCGCCACTTGAGCCACCATCGCCGTCCGCCGTCATCGGGGCGTCGTGAAGCCCTGTGGCGTCCGCGCTGTCGCATACGCCGACCTGAACTTCTGAGCGTTCGCATGCCGCGTCGGGCACGTGGAGCTCGTGCAGTACAGCACCCAGCGCCGAGTTCGCGCCCGGTCGAATTTCTTCGAGCGTTACGGGATCGAGCGCCACCAGATTACGCGCCTTCGCATACAGCGTTACGCGTTTGCCCACTTCGTCGCTCCAACTCTCGGGGATGGCGAAGCTCATACGGAACTGTGCCGTGCAACCCGGTGCCAGCACGGCGTTGCCGTTGTCGGCTACCAGCGGGTGCGTTGCAAAACGTGCGCCCAGCGTCTCGAGCGCGTACTTCACGTGTGCCATATCGTTGGCCGAAGCGTCCTCGGCAAGCTCTGGATCGTAGATCGAAGCCATGCGTGCGTTCACTCCGAATCCGATGGATGCGCTGGAGAACGGCTGGCTGGAGCCCTCTCGGTACAGATCGATCGTGCCGGCGGTCAGTAAGGTGTTGCCGTCGTTTCGCACCGTGACCATGAAGGATTCGCCTGCTGCTCCGGGCACCACCGCGCCCGAGGTAGCAACGGCGCCCGTCGGAGTGGCACACGCCACCAAGGGCACTTCGATGTCGTGCAGCTCTGCCTCGCTCTTCTCCGCGCTCACAATGTGCGTGGCGAGCGCGGAGAGCATGCCTCCCGACGTCAAAAATGTCGTTATCTGATCGACGGGATGGTCCAGCTCGCACATCACAAACGGCTCCGTGAACAGATCGCCCGCCAAGGTGCTGGCGAAGATGCGGAAGTGCTTGCCCATCACTGCAACCGGGTTGCCTTCTTCGTCGTAGGTTTGTCCCACCTTGCCATCGGTGTTCTCTACATAGAGCACGCACCTGCCGTTGTTGCTTACGCTAAACGATGCCGGGCCACAGCCTGCGGCACCCACGGGCTGCGTTGCAAATGCCGATGCGCCTCGCGTCCACGTAACATGCTGCAGCTGCTCGTTGACAGTTGCCAAAAAGCCCGTGTGCTGCGGCCACGGCACCGCGTGGGGTACTGTGGCATCTGGCGACATAACGCCCCAGCCCGCGATGGACTGGCCGATCACGGCGTACGATGCGCAGCCGCAACCGTCTGCGGTCTCGTATGCAACGGGCACCACCATTTTGCCGTTGATATTCTCGGGCTCACCCAGCTCGATACTCGACGGTGCTTGCGGAAAGCGGAGAACTTGGCGGAACGTCAGGCTGTCGCCCAAATCATCTGACCACAGGGTAAAGCACTCGAGCGCAACCTCGGCCTCGCTGCCGAGCGCCTTTTCTGCGGTGGTTCCGCGGCGGTGGAGGTAGGCACCCGACAGGCGCCCGTCGACTAGCGTCTTGCCCACCGTAATGCGTGGGCACTGCAGGCAATGGTAGCCATCCTCTTGCAGGCGGCCGCGCGAGATACTGCGCCACGACGTGTGCGATATCACGCGAACTCCGCCGTTGCTTATGCGCAGGCGCACAACGGACAGTATGCCGGCTGTGCTTGCCGTATCGAAAAGGGTGTTGTCGCCGTCGGGGCGCTCGCCCGAAACCAGCAGCACGTAGGCGTCCTGGTTTTCTCTTCCGTCCGTATATTCCACTACGTCGAAGTCGTAATCGAATATGCCGTCGCGCTCCACGTCGCCCTCGCCAAAGCCAAGGGGGAAGTCCACGGGCATGGGGGCAGACCACGTGCCGTTTGCCTTTGTGTGCACCACCAGGCGCGAGCGGCCATTGTCGTCGTAGCGCACCGAGGCGATACGGAACAGGCATTCTACGCCGGCGATCATTGCCAGCTTCATGTGAGCTTCGCTGAGCACGCCAGTAAACAGCACGTTGTCGCTCGAGGGCTTGATGCCGCCACGCTCGTCCTCCGATACACCAGCAGAATTGGCGTTGGGGTCCGCAACGGCACCCTTCGCCTGCCCGATATGGGTGTACGCATACATCGGCGCGGCGTTTTCGTCGTTCTTTATCAGTGCATGGACGAAATGCTCGATTTGTCCCGTGTCGTCGCTTTCTGCATCTGCCTCGAGCTCAATGCGCGTGACCGCTTGATCCCAATCGCGCACGACGGGCGCGACGTTTATCGCGGTGGCTGCAACCTCGGCGCGTGCGAGTAGCTCGGCGTTGGTGACGATGGTGGCCGATGCGATAAATTGCGGCACGCCGCCCGCCTCGATGTTGCCGGGCGTGCCGAAGCAGGCATCCAGCGTGTAAGGCGTATCCCCACCCAATGCGAGCTCAGAGCGTTGGAGCACATACTGGTTGCCATTGTTCACCGACATATTCCACGAATCGAGGAGTGTGGGCCACGACCCCGACCAAGCCTTGGTGGTCCACTTGAACATCACAAACTGGAGTATCACATCGACATCGACGTCTGCACCCACGCGCAGTCGCGGAAGCTGGTGTCCATCTGCCTTCTCGTACCCAATGAACAGCGTGAGGGATGCAGCGCCGCGCACGGCAGACGAAGCGACGCCTGCAACGCCGGCTCCAAAGGTGACAGCAAGCCCGATCTGGATAGTGAATGAGCCCGACGTGTTGGAATAGTCGAGCGAAATGTTTTTAAAAAACGCCGCGCCGCTGCCGTGCGTGTGGGCACCCACGGCGAGCGCCAGTTTTGCCAGCACCCAGGGGTTGACGTTTAGGAAAAACGGCACCGGTCCCAAGGTGAACTGCTCGGTCCAATTGAGGTCGGTTCTTACCTGGAAGAGGGCCTTAATATTGCCGTATGCGGGGTCGTTGTTGTTGCCCCAGGTTTTGCCCACCCAATCGTAGGCGAGCGAGCCGTACAGCTGTGTGGCGATATCCATCGTGAACAGCAGCGTGCAATGGTGGCGAAGCAGCTTGGTGTTCCTTGGATCGGTGCCCGAACCGGCACTCATACTCTTGTACTGATTCCACTTCCCCTCCATTTCGTCGAGGTAGCGGTTTGCCTGCTTGGCACCCGACTCACGCGGTGACTTCTTCCAGTACTCCGGATCCGGATTGCCCGAATCGTTTATGTAACCGACCGGTTTGTATCCTCCGCCAAACAGCACGTATCCGGCAAACGAGAAATCGAACAGAATGGGGAACGCGGGCATCCAGCAGGTGAACTTGTTGCCGCCAATGCCGGGAAACGCCGCTGGGAAATCAAACGGGGTGATCTCTTGGTCCATGGTGGTGGGAATGATGGTGGTCGAGCCCGATTCTGCCTTTGCAGCCGGCGCGGTGACAACGGCCATGGGGGAGGAGAGTGTATAGGTCTTGCCCTGGTAGTCGAGCACAAAGCGCAGCTTGCATCCTTCTTCCAGAAGGCCCGACGCTGCATCGAGGAACGTGTCTTCAAGCGTGAACGTTGCCAGATGATCCGCGCCCGATGCGCTGGCCTTGACTTGGCCAATCTGCGTGACGGTTTCGGGTGAGCTGCCCGCGGCAGGCGTCACCTTGTTGATGCGCAGCGTTGCCTGTCCACCCTGTGGCAGATGTGCCTGCACGGTAAAGGCGTGCGTATCGGGCTGCTCGTTTGCCGTGTCGTCCTTCGGCAATGCCATGAACGTGGCTTCAGCGTACTGGATGTCCCATTCGTCGAATGTGAGCTGGCGAAAGTACGGCTCGCCGTCGGAAAGCGGACGCGTGGGAGCGGTAATGGCAGTACCGCCCAGAATGCGAGCGAGGGGAATCTCGACATCACGGTAGCCCGCCACGCTAATGGAAATGCCGCCGTTAAAGTCGTACGCGTCGAGAAGCGTTGCCTCGTCCACGTAGCCTTCCGAAAGCGGCGCGACCTCAAAGATGGCCGTGCCTTCGTCATCGGTCGTGGCGGTGAGCTGCTTGCCTGCGGCATAGCGCGATGTGAGCGTGACCTGGGCACCCGTGATGGGCGTATTCTTGTTGGCGACGTCGACCACGACCACACCAAACATGGTGCGCGAGAGAACGAGCACCCTGAAAGGGTCTTTTTCGTCGGCATAGGCTTCGGTGGGCGCGAACGGCAATATGAAGGCGTTTGCGCTTCCCGGCACGCGCGGCAACATAATGCTCGCCAGCGAGGACGCTCCGGCAACAAGTAACGAACGGCGATCAAGCATCTTTGGCTCCCATCCCGCAGGTATCGGTGGAAATAATCCAATTTTGCGAGAAGGCATCCTGTCACGGTAGTGCCGTCCGAGGGCCAAAATGTCCAATTTGAGCGAGTGAAGCGCCGGGGCTCCGGGGCGCACGTGCCGCGCTAGGCAGTCTGGCTACTAACGCAGCATATGCGCGACCAGCTCAGTGCGCGTGCCGATGCCAAGCTTTGCATACACGTTGGACAGTCGATTTTTAACGGTACCTGGCGACACACCCATATGACGAGCGATTTCGGCGTTGGTCCATCCGCGGCAGGCGAGCATGGCCATGGTGAACTCTGTGGTCGTCAGGTCGTCAGCCACGTCCTCGCCCGAATCGGGGTTGTGGATGCGCCGCCAGCCGTAGCTGAATCGATACGTAATCTCGATGATGCGTGCGAAATCGTCAGGGTATTGCGATTTTAGGCATGCCTCGATGAGTCCCTGCAAAAGGCCGTGGTGCTCGCCAATGAGCTCGATAAGGCCGTCGGGGCGCGCAATGTCCCAAGCAGCTCCGAAGTGCGTTTTTGCGGCGTCGATGTCCTTGAGGCTCATGCATGCCATGGAAGCTGCCAGGTGCAGGAATAGTTCCGAGATGGGATAGCTTCCCTGTTTCATAATCAGGGCGTTTTCCGCCATGCCTAGGCTGCGGCCGTATTCGCCGCGCAGATACAAGGCGTGCGCCATCACGTAGCTGGCGAACAGGCGCAGGCCTTCGGGCAGATGCGCCGCAAGTGGATAAAACTCTTCGGCAGAATACGGGGAAGGCAAGTGCAACAGGACGCTCGCGGCCGAGGCGAACAGGATATGCGTGGCGTGGATGGCGGGCGATTCCTCGTCAGCTGGCGTATCGAGGATGCCCGCAAGGCACCGGCGGGCGTCGGCGATACGGTTGAGCGACAGACTGGCATATCCGCAGATAAAGCATGCGGAATAGCGCGGTGCGGGATCGGTGGCGTCAAGATAGGGGCGCGCCGTCTTGGCAGCGAGGGTGGCCTGTCCGCGAAAGTACAGCGCTTCTGCCGTGGCGATGGCGCGCGAATCGGGGTCGGAAATGCCTGCAACCGCAGCGTCAATCTGCCCCGGCACAAAGGCAGTGCACATCAACGGCATGGGAACGCATGGGTAGCCATCGCAGTCCATCTTCCATCTCCCAACAGCTGGCAACAATAGCAGCAATTGTACTCCTGTTGCTCGGGACCCCTTTCGTTTTACTGCTCGGTTGACGCTGCGGATCGTTTTGGAAGGCTTACGAGCATGGTGGTCCCGATCTCGGAACTTGTTTCGACCTCTACTGTGCCACCGTGAAGAGCTGCAATCTCCCAAACGAGCGCTAGTCCGAGTCCTGCGCCGCCGTATGCCCTGCTGCGGGATTTGTCTAGACGAAAGAACGGTTGGAAGATGCTCTCACGGTACTGCTTGGGTATTCCCGGGCCCTGGTCCTCGACTCGCAGGAACACGTGGCTGTCGTTGTCGCAGATGGAGACGGTAACGCTCGAGTCGGTGCGGCTATAGCGGATAGCGTTTTCGGCCAGGTTAAACACCAGCCGATAGAGGAGCGTGTCGCTCCCGATTACTAGAGCGTCTCCAGCACAATTGAGGGCTATGCCCCTTTTTTCGGCAAGTGGCGCAAGGTCGGTGAGGACCTCTTCGGACAAGGGGCCAAGCTCCACATCGTCCTCGCAAGGAACGCTGCGGAGCTCACTCATCTCGAGCAATACCTTGGCCATTCGAGACATGCGCTCGGTTTGTTCTTGTAGCAGGCCGAGTAGCTCGGCAGTTTCGGGTTGCAAACCGGAGTGCTCGGAGATGAATAGTTCAATCTGTGCTTGCATAAGGGCGAGCGGGGTGCGCAGCTCGTGTGCGGCGTTGCCGGTAAACTGACGCTGTGCAGAGAACCCTTCGCCAAGACGGGCGATCATGTCGTTGAAAGAGGCGCTGCATCGTTGTAGCTCGATGGGCACATCTTCACTGAGCCTGATTTCGCTTAGGTTGTCAGGCTGCACACGCTCGACCTGGGCCGCAAAAGCCCGTAGCGGTTTGAGTGCACGGCCGCTCACAAAGTATGCCAGCGCGCCGCCAAGGAGTGTGACTCCAGCCGTGATGTACCAGGCTGTCGTGCCAAAAGACTCCTGTGCGTCGTTTACGACGATCGTGACCTCGTCATCGAGGCTCTCCTTCGTTGGGTCAAACGCCTGAGGTGCATCTACGCCGGCTGCGCTAAGGGCCGAGATGTCGCTGCCGATAGCATCCATGTAGCGCATGCCCGTATAGCCGACCAGACAGTTCGTCAGCACACATGCCGCACACGTCAGCAGTGCCGTCATAATCGTTATGCGCCATTGCAGCGAAAGCCTTTTCATTCGCTATCCTCCATAACGTAGCCCTCTCCAATCCGATTGCGAATCGGGTCGTATCCCAAAGCGCTGCGTAGCTTTTTGCGGAGTGACGAGATGTGAACGCGGGTTGCGTTGCTAAAGCTGTTCACGCTGCTATCCCAAACGTGCTCGATAAGCTCCTCTTGGCTTACCGGTCGCCCCTGATTAAGCATCAGGTATTCCAAGATTCCCGTTTCCTTGCGTGTAAGAGATAGAGCCTCACTGTCCACGGAAGCGATGCGCGCCTTGGTGTCAAAGCTGAGCTTTCCGCAGGCTAATACTATGTCGCTTTGTGCGAAGCGCCTGAGGGTAAGGCTGCGGATCCTTGCCGCAAGTTCGTCCAGATGAAACGGCTTGGTAAGGTAATCGTTGGCGCCGGCATCGAGTCCGGCGACTTTATCGGATACTTCGCCACGTGCGGACAGAATCAGTACCTTGGTCTCGCAGTCGGTTTTCCTAAGTTCCCTGAGCACGGCCATGCCATCGATACGGGGAAGGTTGAGGTCGAGTACCACGAGGTCAAAGACTTCGACGCCCAGCAGGTCGAGCGCCTCCTGCCCGTCGTGGCAGCAGTCGACGCTGTACGCCAAGTTTCGCAAGCTGCGTGCGATTGCATCGCACAGTGCTCGCTCGTCTTCGACGATCAAAATACGCATAACAGTCTCCTTGCACATTCCAAATCGCGCTTAACACGGATTTTATAGCCGATATGGTCCAATGGTCGCGTAACGAAAGGAGTGGTCAGGTTGTTCAAAGCGGTAAAACCCGTGGTACAGGTCGCTTTGTTGATCGTCGGAATTGCCATGGTGTGCTTTGGTGTTATGCGTGGCGAGGCGGATGCCGTGCTGGCCAAAGCGATTAGGCTGTGCTTGGAGTGTATCGGAATTGGATAAAAGAGAAAACACTGCGTCGCATGTTTTGGCCCGATTTCGCGGATTCATTCAGGCGGCGGCGACGCTGGTCACCAATATTCACCTGTCAAACTTTGCCAAAGGCGGCATCTATCAGGGCGCGGGGAAAACAGTCTGCGTACCTGGACTTAATTGCTATTCGTGCCCCGCGGCATCGGGTGCGTGCCCCATCGGGTCGTTCCAGTCGGTGGTAGGTTCATCCAAGTTCAACTTTTCTTACTATGTCACCGGTACGCTCATTTTGCTCGGCGTGCTGCTGGGACGCTTTGTATGCGGCTTTCTGTGCCCGTTTGGCTGGCTGCAGGAGCTGCTTCATAAGATTCCCGGCAAAAAGCTTTCCACGAAAAAGCTTAAGCCGCTCACGTACATCAAATACGTCGTGCTGCTGTTTGCCGTGGTGCTGCTGCCCGTCTTGGTGGTTAACGATGTGGGGATGGGGGACCCGTTCTTTTGCAAGTACATCTGTCCACAGGGTGTGCTCGAGGGCGCCATTCCGCTGGCCATTGCCAATGCCGGCATTCGATCTGCGTTGGGACATCTCTTTACTTGGAAACTTGTCGTTCTCATTGCCGTGGTAGTGCTGAGTGTTTTGTTCTACCGCCCCTTCTGCAAATGGATTTGCCCGCTCGGCGCATTCTATGCGCTCATGAATAGGGTGTCCTTGTTGGGGATTCAGGTTGACGCGTGCAAATGTGTCTCGTGCGGCAAGTGCTCAAGGGTTTGTCAGATGGACGTTGATGTGGTCCGCGCGCCCAATCATGCCGAATGTATCCGGTGCGGAAAGTGCATCGGGGCCTGTCCTGTCGATGCCATCAGCTATCGCTATGGCCTGGATGTGTCGGCGGAAAAGCTTCCCTTGACCGCCGATAAAAAGTAAACAAGCTTCGACAAAACGGAGGAATGACTATGAAGCTTTCTAAGATTGCGGCCCTGTTTATGGTGCCGGTATTGGCCTTGTGCCTTGTGGCATGTTCGGCGCCCGGTGGCAATGCGAGCGAATCTGCGAGCTCCGATCCTAAGATCGCAGAACTCACTGCGCAGAAGCCGGCCAATGCCGACGAGGCCGCCGAGTTGTATGCAAAACTCATGCAGAAGGAGAACGAGATCTTTTCGAGTGATAACGCGCTGTGGGAAAAGGTATTCAATGCGGCAAATAAAGACTCGACAATGATTGAGGACGGCAGCAATTACGGCGATTTCTTGCTCAAGACCATCGACGGCGCCAAGGATGAGTTCACGGCGGATGAGCTTAAGACGCTCAAGGCCGGTGCGCAGCAGATCAAGGAGATCGAGGACAAGCTCGAGAGCTTGGAGAAGGAGTTCCCCGGCTGTGGAAGCACGCCGAGCGCAGGCGAGAGCGTCGACGCTTCGACCGCTGGCATGACGGCTGGTGCCAATGCTTCGAGCGAGGCGACGAAGTTCCCCAGCTTTACGGGCAAGGACCTGGACGGCAACGACGTGAGCAGCGACGAGCTGTTCTCTAAGAACAAGGTTACCGTCATGAATTTCTGGTTCACCACTTGCAAGCCGTGCGTGGGTGAGTTGGGCGATCTTGAGAAACTGAATCAGGAGCTTGCCGAGAAGGGCGGCCAGGTCGTGGGCGTCAATTCCTTTACGCTCGATGGCAACAAGGGCGAGATTGCAGATGCCAAGGACGTGCTGAGCAAGAAGGGCGTGACATATAAGAACATCTGGTTCAAGTCGGATAGCGAGGCCGGTAAGTTTACGTCAAATTTGTTCTCGTTCCCGACAACGTATGTCATCGATCAGAATGGCAACATCGTAGGGGATCCAATCGTGGGAGCCATCAGCTCCGCCGAGCAGCGCGCAGCACTCGACAAGCTTATCGACCAGGCGATTGCGAATAGCGAGCAGTAAAAACCGCGTAAAGCATAGCGAGGATCGTGTGTCGCTGTGCGAAGTAGTCTGCTGCCTTTCAAGATAATCTCCACCATTTTGAGGTCCCGCTTGGGACCTCTTCTTTTGGGCGCCATCCCGTTCGTTTTTTGGCGCGGTTCGTTACATTCCTCACTGGCGCCGGCAAAAAATGGGGATAGAGTAGGACAAACGCGTCGAATACGAACGGCGGGGGAGAGCGGGCGAGTGCGCCCGCGTGGGAGAGGTTGCCGTCCATGTTGGAGCTCAAAGGTATTTGCAAAAGGTACGTTACGCAGTCGTTTACGCAGGTGGCGCTCGACAGCGTGAGCCTGTCTTTTCGGGATAACGAGTTCGTGGCCATTCTGGGACCTTCGGGGTCGGGCAAAACTACGATGCTCAACGTTATCGGTGGGCTCGATCATTTCGATTCTGGCGACCTGCTGATCGACGGTATTTCGACCAAAGACTTTCACGATCGCGATTGGGATGCCTACCGCAACAACCGCATCGGCTTTGTGTTCCAAAGCTATAACCTCATTCCGCATCAGACCATTTTGGAAAACGTGGAGCTGGCGCTCACGCTCACGGGCGTGGGGCATGCCGAGCGTCGCCAGCGTGCGCGCGAGGCGTTGGAGAAAGTTGGCCTGGGCGAGCACGTTAACAAGCGCCCGAGCCAGCTTTCGGGCGGGCAGATGCAACGCGTGGCCATCGCCCGCGCCCTGATTAATGGTCCCGAGATTGTGCTTGCCGACGAGCCGACCGGCGCTTTGGATTCAACGACATCCGTACAGGTCATGGACCTGCTCAAGGACGTGGCGCGCGACCGCCTGGTCATCATGGTCACGCACAATCCCGAGCTGGCGTACCAATATGCCACGCGCATCGTCAATCTGGCGGACGGCAAGATCACCGACGATTCCGATCCCTTCGATGCTGCCAAGGCCGCGCGTCGCGAGGCAAAGCCTGCGCGCAAAACCTCGATGAGCTTTGTGACGGCGCTGGGGCTTTCTGCCCGAAACCTCATGACCAAGAAGGGTCGCACGGCCATGACTGCCTTTGCGGGCTCGATTGGCATTATCGGTATCGCGGCGATTCTGGCGCTGTCCAACGGCGTAAACGGCTACATCAAAAAGGTCGAGGAGGATACGCTCTCGAGCTACCCGCTCACCATTTCCAAGCAGGATTACGACCTGTCGTCCATGATGGGCGGACAGGGGGCTGCGGATGATGAGGCGTCCAACGGCGAGGATTCGTCCGACGATAGCGCCGGCGGCAAGGCTAAGGGAACCGATAAGATTCCTGTGGTCACGGCCGTAAAGGATATGTTTGCGAGCGTTAAGTCTAACGACATGACGAGCTTTAAGGCATGGCTCGATGCCGGTGGCGACGGTATCGACAAAGAGGTCAACGCCATTCAGTACGGCTACGGTGTATCGCCGGTTGTCTATCGTGCCGGCAAGGGCGATGAGAAGCCTGTCCGGCTGGTGCCCAATGCCATGACCGAGGCAATGAGCGGAGGCGCGAGCTCGGCGGCAACGGTGAGCATGGAATCCATGGGAACCTCGGTCTTTAACGAGATGATCGACGATCAGAGCCTGCTCGACAGCCAGTACGATGTCGTCGCCGGTCATTGGCCCACGTCCGCCAACGAAGCCGTAATGGTGCTTTCGAGCCGCGGCACGGTGGGCGACTACACGCTCTACAGCATCGGTGCGCTGGATATCAATGAGCTTAACGATCTGGTAAACAGCGCTATGACGGCTGACGGTGGGGTCGAAACGCCCGAGACCGGCACCGACTTTACCTACGACGATGCACTGTCCACGACGTTTAAGGTGCTGTCGCCGGCCGATGCCTATCGCAAAAACGAAGAGACCGGCATGTGGACCGACATGTCTGACGACGCCGACTTTATGGCTGCCAAGGTTGCCGACGGTATTGACGTGCACATTGTGGGCGTGGTGCGACCTAACGAGACGGCCAATGCGAGTGCGTTGTCTCCGGGCATTGCCTATACGCACGCGCTGACTCGCCAGCTTATGGAGCGCGCCGCCGATTCGCAGATTGTGCAGGAGCAGCTTGCTCGCCCCGAGACGGATGTCTTTACGGGCAAAACCTTCGACGAACTGCAAGGCGAGGCCAAGCAAGGAGCGGATCTGGGCAGCATGTTCAGTGTGGACGAGGCGGCGCTCAAGAGCGCGTTCTCGTTCGATGAGCCTGCACTCTCGGGTGTTGCCGGCGGTATGGACCTGTCGGGTCTTGATTTGTCCGGGCTGGATATTGACCTTTCGGGCGTTGGTAGGGACATCGACTTCAGCGACATCATGGCAAAAGCACCGGCCCCAGATTTCTCGGGTATCTTTGACGGTCTGGAACTCACGCCCGAGCAAATGCAGCAGGTGGGAACGCTTGCCAACCAACTGTTTGAGGGCTTTTTGCAGTCTGATCAGTTTAAGGCGCTGTCGCCCGAAGATCTTAAGGACGCGTCAAAGCTCGCTGCCGCATTCTCGACGTATCTTGAGAATGATGCCGCAGCCCAGCAAATCCTGGCCCAGCTCAAAGCGCTGGGCGGCGATGTTCTTGCCGAGCGCCTGCAACAGGCGATGACCGACTATGTGCAAAAGCAGCTGGCTCCGTATCTGCAACAGGCTATGGATCAGCTGATGAAGGCGGTTAGCGAGCAGATAGCGTCGACGGTATCATCCCAGCTCAAGGTGGGCGCGGCAGGGCTCATGGACCAGATGGCGACGCAGATGTCTTCGAGTTTTGCCAACCTGGCGAGCGCTATGCATGTGGATGCGAGCGTCTTTGCCAATGCCATTCACTTCAACATGGACGCCGAGGACCTGAGCTCGCTCATGATGAGCTATGCCAAGGCTTCGAAGCTCACCTACGACAACAACCTGACCACGCTGGGCTATGCGGACGAGGCAGACCCCATCTCGGTCAAGATTTTCCCGCGCGACTTTGAGGCCAAGGAGCGCGTGCTCGACCATATCGATGCGTACAACAAGCAGGTCAAAGCCGCTGGTCACGATGAGCAGGCAATCTCGTACACCGACTACATGGGTATCATCATGGGCTCGGTGACCGACATCGTGAACACCATCAGCTTGGTGCTCATCGCATTCGTGAGTATCAGCCTGGTGGTGAGCTCCATCATGATCGGCATCATCACGTACATCAGCGTGCTGGAGCGCAAGAAGGAGATTGGCATTCTACGCGCGATCGGTGCATCGAAGCGCAACGTGGCCAACGTATTCAATGCCGAGACCTTTATCGAGGGCCTCATTGCCGGCGTCTTTGCTATTGTCGTCGTGGTACTCGTGAGCTTCCCGGTCAATGCCTGGGCGCTTGCTGCCAAACAGGTACCCAATCTGATGAGCCTGCCCGTGCAGGATGCGCTGGTACTCATTGCAATTTCGGTGCTGTTGACGGTCGTTGCCGGCCTGCTGCCTGCCCGCAGCGCATCCAAGAAGGACCCCGTCGAAGCCCTGCGCTCCGAATAATGTGACAAAGGGGCAGTCCCTTTGTCACATTGAGACCCTTGCGAAAACGGGGTCTAATTACCGTTCGGCAGGTTAAGAACTCCCTCTCCCCGCTTAATGCTTGACGAAGAGTCCTCTGGTTTATATACCTATCGGTAGGCATATAGGATGTATTGCCGATAGAAATGGAGCAACCATGACTCTCACCACACCAGCCAAAAAAGATTGTCTCCGTGAAAGCGGCGCATTTGCTTGGGTCGTCGTTATTGCGCTCGGCTTAATGTCCGCCGGAACAACTGACACATATAGCATTATTGCCGGCTCATTCGTTGCTCCAGTATGTGAAGATCTGGGCTTTGACTACACTTCTTTTTCTTTCTATTTCACCGCGATTCTTCTTGGCCTTGCGCTTGGGCTTCCGCTTTTGAGTCGCTTCATTCCAAAAGTAATCGGCAAACCATGGCATATTTGCATTGAACTCGTCCTTATTGCCGCCGGCGCCGCAATGGCGTTCTACACCGAGGTCTGGATGTTCACCGTCTCCGCCGCAGTGATCGGCATCTGCTTTTCGTTTACAACGGGCGTCTGCATGTCCGATGTCATTGACCAATGGTTCAGCAAATCGTCCGGTCTCGCCATCGGCCTCGCTTGGGGCGTTAATTCTCTCTGCACGCTGTTATTGAGTCCTGTCATTACGCTGGTCATCGAGCAGCAAGGCTGGCGTACGGGATACATCGTGCTTGCGGCCGTTTCTGCAGCTATGATTTTGCCTGCAAGCGCATTTATCATTCGCCTTAACCCCTCTGATCGCAATATGCTTCCGTACGGAGAGACCGCCTCCGAAACCCATGAGAGCTGCAGCGCCGATGAGCAGGAAGATGTCCTTTCGGGCATGGCACTCCGCGATGCCGCGAAAACGCCGTCTTTTATTCTCTGTGTCCTCTTGCTTTGCGTGGCGCAGCTCACCTGCTGCATGAACCAGCTGTTTCCAACCTATGCAAGCGAGGTCGGTTTCAATCCTATCGTAGGAAGCTTAATGGTCTCGACAGCTTCACTCTCCGATATCTTCCTAAATCCCTTCGTGGGCAAAACATGCGACAAGCTTGGCGCTATTAAAGCAACGGTCGCATGGACAGGTGTCAGCATTCTTTCATTCCTGCTTCTTATCATTGGCGGAAGCAATGAGACCGTTTCCATCATTGCAGCTGGTGTAAACGATGTCATGTTCGCCATCGTTGGAACCGCAATGCCGATGCTTCTCCTCTCGCTCTTTGGATCACGCGATTTTGGAAGGATCTATTCGATCGTTTGCTCAGCGGGCTATGTCGTCGGTGCTTTTGGAATGCCGGTCATGATGAAGGTTTACGGCATGGCAGGGTCATTCCAGGGAGTATTTATCTTCTGCATTGCCTGCAACCTTATGATTGCTGCGTTTGCTATCGTTTCCGGCTTTCTCAATAAGGCTGCTGAAAAGTAATAAGCGCCGATTTGCATCGGCATAGATTGCCATGCAACAGGGGTCGACTCCAAGCCAGACTGGAGTCGACCCCTGTTTTCGTTTTAGAGGTTGCCCGCAGGCACCATGGGTGCCAACATGCGCTTCAGCTTGGCTGGTTTATTTGAACATCAGCTCGACTATTCCCGCCCAAACCGCTTTTTCATCAATATCCTCACCTTGAGCGACCGTATTGCTTGCTCCCTCCAGAACGGTATAAAGAATTTGTACGTAGAGCATTACGTCGGCGCTATCGGAAAACGCGCCAATCTCTACACCATGAAGAAGGATGTCTTTAAGCGCATCCATGGTTCGTTTGGTCGCCGTCGCTTGACGTTCCTGAACTGCAGGAATTCGATTTGCTTGAACGCTAACCTCGGCCAGCACGCGCCGGCGCTTTTCATCGCTTCGATAGCCACCTATAACTGAATTGCCGAGCTCGATAAGCGCGGCCTTGAACCCGTCCCTATCGACTATTAGCGAGTAGTCGCGCTGATAGTCAATGGTCGGAAACATGCTGTCCAAGAGCGTAGTGAAAATCTCCTCTTTTGAGGGAAAGTAGTAGTACACCGACGGCTTGGATATACCGACAAAGTCGCAAATCTTTCCGATAGACGCTTTGTCATAACCGACTTCTGCCACAAGATCGTACATTGCGTCCAATATTTTTTTTCTTGTGCTCACGCTGCATTTCTCCATTGCAAATCACTTCCGCACTACCAACATTATTAAGGATGGCAACGGAACATCAATTCGTGTCCAAACATGACCACTATATACGGCGAACGGTATGTATCAGTAGGCGAGCGGCAATTATTCAAAATTATCTACCGAACGGTAGGTATAGTAGTACTATAGCAGGTGAAACCCCGCTATTGTCGCGGCCGGACAGCATCGCGGGAAACCCGACGGAAGGACCAACCATGTACGAGAACTATCGTATGCCGGGCGAGTTCGAGAAGCGCTCCAACGTCTATGTGACATGGCTTCCCGATTACATCCGTGCAGAGGGCTACGATAACCGCCAGCCCTGCGTTGACGTGATCAAGGCTCTGCTCGAGTATGGCGACGTTACGGTCAACCTCAATTGCGGCACCCCCGGCTCCTATGAGGAGGCTTGCTCGCGCCTGAAGGAGGAGGGGGTTGATCTCGATCGCATCGAGATCACGCAGTTCGAAGACTCCAACTTCTATGTCCGCGACAACGGCCCCAGCATCATGGTCGACGACAAGGGCCATTCTTATATGGTCAACCCCGCTTGGACCTATTACGGCGTGTGGGACAAGAACTCCCCGGAGTGCCAGTCCGCACGTAAGGCAGCCGTTCACATGGCGGTTGCGCTCGGTTGCTTCGATATCGTCAATTCCGAAATGGTTTCGGAGGGCGGCGACCGCGAGTTTGACGGTCACGGCACTCTGATCGCCATCGAGGACACGGAATGCCGCAAGCGTAATCCCGAGTTCACGAAAGAGGAAGTAGAGGCCGAGTATAAGCGCATCTACAACCTCAACAAGGTTATCTGGCTTCCGCAGCCTATGCTCGAGGACGACGACTATCGACTGGGCATCCTCGACGAGAAGGAAGACGGAACTCCCGTCTTTGGCATGAGCTTTGCAGCTCACATTGATGAGATGTGTCGCTTTATCACTCCGAACAAGATTCTTCTTGCCGAGGTGTCCGATGAAGAGGCAGCCTCGAGCAAGGCTGGAGCAGAGTCTCGTCGCCGCATTGAGGCAGCCTACGAGATCCTGAGCAACGAAACGGACTGGGAGGGCAAGCCCTTCGAGATCGTTCGTATGCCCACCGCCGAGCCTATTGAAGTCGTTATCGCCCCTGGCGATGAAGATTACGAGCTCTATAAGGGCTTCATCGACGAAATGGGCGGCAAGTTTATGGATGGCACCCCCTGGCCCGAGGGCCCCGTCCACTTCTACGCCGCAGCGAGCTACTGCAACTTCCTGATTTGCAACGGCGTCGTTCTTGGCCAGCGTTATTACCACGAGGGCATGAGCGAGGTCGTGAAAGAGAAGGATGAGCAGGCCAAGGCAGTTCTTGAGAGCTGCTTCCCCGATCGCAAGGTCATCATGATTGATTCCCTCGCGCTTAACCTGTCCGGCGGCGGCGTGCACTGCTGGACTAAGGACGTGGCGGCCAGTCGTTAGTGAGCCTTAGAGCCTGCGCTCTTTGGCTTAGGCGCCACATGTACCGCTCCCCGAGGGATATCCGTGTTTTCCTCGGGGACACATTCAACAATAATTTTGATAATAATTCGAAAGGAAATAGGCATGAACAACAGCCTCCGCGGTCGCGACTACATCAACATCCATGATCTCTCCTCCGAGGATTTCCGCTATCTCATCGATCTTGCCTGGAACCTTAAGGCTCAGAAGAAGTCTGGTGTCGACCAGCGCTACTTCCCCGGCAAAAACGTCCTCGCCAACTTCGAGTGGGGCTCGACCCGTACTCGTTGCGCATTCGAGACCTCCTGCAATGATTTGGGCATGGGCTTCACTTATCTGACCAACTCCCACATGGGTGACTGCGAGACCGTCAAGGATGCCATGCGCGTCTTTAACGGCATGTACGATCTCATCGTCTACCGCGCACAGAAGGACGAGCAGTTCCTCTATGACGTCGCCGACCTGGTTGACATCCCGGTCATCAATGCCCTTACTCTCGGCGATCACCCGACTCAGATGCTCGCTGACGCTCTTACGATGGAAGAGCAATGGGGCGGTCTGCGTACGAGCCGCGGCAAGAAGATGGCTTTCGTTGGCAACTGCGCCGGCGCCCCAGTGTGGTATGGCCGTCTGTGCGCTATGCTCGACATGGACTTCCTCGCCATCGGCCCCGACGACCTCCGTCATCAGATGTGCAAGGAAATGATCGAAGAGGTGGAGGCCTGCTACGCCAAGTACGCTCCCAATAGGACCTTTACCATCACCTCTGACCTCGATGCCCTGGATGGCGTTGACGTTATCGTTACCGAGGAGTGGCGCTACATCAACCCCGAGTGCGGCGAAGAGGTTCTGGATCCCGACGACTACAACTCCTGGTTGGGCGATGCCGAGTCTCTGTACCCCTATCGCGTCACCAGCGAGCTGTGCAAGCGCACCAACAATCCCGACATCTTCTGCATGCATGAGCTTCCCTCTGTCCACAACGCGGATCACCGTGTTGGCAAGATGCTCCTCGACCAGTGCAAGAACGACCTTCATCGCGAGATCATCACCGAGGGTTTCGAGATTGCCGACGAGTGCTTTGAGGCCAACGCTTCGGTCATCTTCCGTGAGGCAGAGAACCGTCAGCACACCATCAAGGCCGTTATGTGTGCCCTTCTGGGTCTCTAGGAGCTGCGTCAATGGAAAATGCAAAGTTAAAGAGCAGCAAGGTTTACGCATGGGTTCTCGTAATCGCGCTCGGCCTTATGTCTGCCGGCACGACCGGATCCTATAGCGTCATCGCGGGCTCCTTCGTCGCACCCGTGTGCGAGGAGTTCGGGTTTGACTATTCCATCTTCTCGTATTACTTCACCGCAACGCTCATTGGTCTTGCGGCAGCTCTTCCGTTTGTCGGAAAACTCATTCCCAAGGTCGTTGGCAAGGTTTGGCTCCCCGTTGTCGAGCTTATTTTGCTCGCTGCCGGCGCAGGCATGGCCTTCTACACCGAAGTCTGGATGTTCATCGCCGCTGGCGCCCTGATTGGCGTTTGCTTCGCCTTCACCACCGGCGTCGCTATGTCCGACGTTATTGACCAGTGGTTCAAAAAATCTGGTGGCCTGGCAATCGGTCTCGCTTGGGCAGTGAACTCGATTTACATGCTCATCATGAGTCCCGTCATCACCTCTGTCATCGAGGCCGCTGGCTGGAGAACTGGTTATCTGGTGCTCGCCGGTGTTTCCGCAGTGCTCATTCTCCCAGCTTCCATTCTGGTCATCCGCTACAAGCCTCAGGACAAGGGCATGCTGCCCTATGGCTACGTCGAGGGCGAGACGGTCACCGAGACCGAGGAGACGACCGAGGATAGCACGCGTGGCGTTAGCTATGCGCGCGCCATTAAGTCGCCTGCCTTCTTCTTCTGCATCGGCTTCCTCTGTCTTGTTCAGCTCACTTGCTGCATGAACCAGCTCTTCCCGACGTATGCTTCCGAGGTTGGTTTTAGCCCCATGGTGGGCGGCTTCATGGTATCCGCTGCATCGCTCTTCGATCTGTTCCTCAATCCGATCGTCGGCACCACTTGCGATAAGTTTGGCAGCACGAAGGCTATTCTGGGCTGGCTCGCTGTCTCCATCCTCTCCTTTGTCATGCTCATGATGAGCAGCGGCAACTCGACGCTCAGCATCCTCGCAGCAGGCGTGAACGACGTAATGTACGTCATCGCTGGCACTGCCCTGACCGTTTTGGTTATGGATGTCTTTGGCTCCCGCGATTTCGGTCGCATCTTCGCGCTGATCTGCTCCGTGGGCTATATCGTCGGCGCCTTTGGCATGCCCGTTATGATGAAGGTCTATGAGCTTGTCGGCTCCTTCCAGGGCGTCTTCATCTTCTGCATCGCGTGCAACGTTATTATCGGCCTGTTCTTGCTGCTGGCAAAAAAGACTGGTAAGAACCTCTCCTGGGACGAATAGTTCGATTCGTCTTAGACATACGCTGTAGGGCTTAACCTGCAGCCGCTTTGGGGCATCGACTAACATCGGTGCCCTTTTTCATCGAATGTGACAAAGGAGCAGCCATTTTGTCACATTGAGTGGCATGTAAATCGAGGCCTAATACTTTTCCGAGAAGTGAACGGCCATACTTGGACCTCCGAAGCATCGACATTTTTAGACGTCAAACCCGCAGGATTTGGCTGGCAAAACCGCAGGAAATTGCATCTCGAAAGTGCCGATGCTTCGGGGGCCCGTTTTCACTCGTTCACTTCTCGGGAAAAGTATTAGACCTCGTTGTATGGGGTGCGGCTGGAGGGTGGTCATCGTTCAGTAGCTACCTCTTCCTTGTGAATCGCCTGAAGCGCAAGGCATAATGCATGTGACAAAGGGACGGCCCCTTTGTTGTGTTGATATGAGAGAAGAGTAGATGATCCTTTCGCTGGCCCCTATGGAGGGGATTACCGGGCATGTGTTCCGTCGCGTGCATGCGGAGTGCTTCGGTGCGCTCGATTGCTATTACACGCCGTTTTTGCCGCCGCCGCGGGTGGGAAACCACTTTGGCGGCAAGGCGTTTAAGGAGATCGATCCTGCCAATAACCAGGGGCTCAACGTGGTGCCTCAGCTGGTGTCCAAGAACGCGGACGAGTTTGTGTGGGCGGCACAGGTGCTCGCCGACATGGGCTACCGCGAGGTCAATCTCAACCTGGGTTGCCCTTCGGGAACGGTTGTCGCCAAGGGCAAGGGCTCGGGTTTCTTGCGCAATCTCGACGAGCTCGAGGCGTTCTTAAGCGATGTGTGCGAGCGGTCGCCGTTGCCGGTATCGGTCAAAACTAGGCTGGGGCTCGAGGACGACGACGAGTATGAGCGCGTGCTCGATCTGTATTGCCGCATGCCGCTGGCAGAGCTAATCGTGCATCCGCGTGTGCAAAAGGACCGCTATACGGGCTCGCCGCGCAAGGAGTTCTATGGCGAGACGCTGGAGCGTGCGCCGTTCCCGGTTGCCTATAACGGCGATATTTTTGATCTTGAGGATATGGATGCGCTGGTGGAGGCCTATCCCGGCACACGCCATGTGATGCTGGGGCGTGGCTTGCTTGCGAACCCCGCGCTGGCTCGCATGGTCAAGGGCGGCCCTGCTGCCACGGCAGCCGAACTGCATCGTTTCCATGACACGCTGTTTGCGGCATATGCAGAAGAGATTGGCGGTAACGCGGTCTTTCGCATGAAGGAGTGGTGGTTCTACGCCAAATGCGCCTTCGCCGATCCCGCTACCGTCCACAAGATCGTACGCAAGACCAAAAAGGTCGACGAATACCGCGCTGCCGTCGAGCGCGTCTTTCGCGAACAGCCGCTTGCACCCACAGCTCGCTTCCACGGCTAACTAGTCATCGGGGGCGTTCTTTAACGACTGGTCATTTAAGGACGTCCCCAACGACTATGTAGCAAAAAGCTGTACACCAGCATCCAAAGATGTCGAAAAATGTCGACTTTGGATGCTGGCGTACATGTTTGGGTCCGACGGGGGAGCGGGCCTAGGCAATCAGTGCATCAAGTGTAATGAGCTCTCTGAGCCGCTCCGTGCGTGTTTGCCCATGGCGTTTGGCTTTTTCGTCAAACGCCTCAAGAATCGATTCGCCCACACGTGCTGTTGTAACGACACTTGGCTCATCGGAGATCGACGGCCTTCCCAGCTTGATGGTGCGACCCTTCGGCCATTCATCTTTTTCGTATGCCTTCGCGGCTTTCTCCAACTCTCCAGGGGCAAATCCCATCATCTTTTCGAGCTGCTTAGCGTCCATAGCGCCTCCTATCGATCGGCATAATGTCGAGCAGAGGTCAACGGATACTCTTTTTGTATACAGTTTTGTAGACAAAAATACAAACAGTTTATCAGGCTAATTAGCTTGTTTTGACCCGCGTGTTCGATAGGAAATGAGCATTGACGGCTTCGATACTCCTTTGCTTTTCAGCCTGGAATTTGGATGCTCATTGAACTTCCGGAGGGGAGCGCTTTATTAAGCTATCGAGATTCTGAGCAGGAGCTCTCACTGGTCTTCGATAATGGGACCAGCTTAATTCGCGACACAGTGTGTCGCGAATGGGAGTAGTCGTTAGGTGTCCTTCAATGACTAGTCATATAAGAACGTCCAAGTGCCGGATTTTGTCATTTAGTGTCGTCCTCAGCGGCTATTCTGGAGGGTCGTGGTCAAAAAAGGGCAAATATGAGTACTGTTGCCATTATAGTTGCATTTATTTTGCTATAAATAGTAGCTCCTGATGAGATTTGTTCCCATTAGGAGCTACTTTTATTGAACATATGAGGAGAAATGACGTCGTCTGCGGACGAGTGGAACGTTGAATAGTTCCTGAAGTGATCAAAATCGCTGCTACTAAACAGGTAGCAGTACTCATATTTGCCCTGTTTTGACCACAGCCCTCTCGGAAACCTTTCCAGAGGCGTCAAACAGCCATAATCCAAAGGTCGCCTCAAACAATTAGCCGGCTAAGAGCGTCCATGACTACCCAAAAGCTGTACGCCAGCATCCAAAGATGTCGAAAAATGTCGACTTTGGATGCTGGTGTACATGTTTGGGTCGTATGGGCTGGGGCCCTGGACGGACAGAGCGTGCGTACTAGAGCAGATTCTCCTGCAGCCATGCGATGATGTCGCTCGACTCGTAGAGCGGCTCTTCGTCAATGAGCAGACAGGGAACCTGGCGCTTTCCGCCGACGGCGATGAGTGTCTGCTCGGCTTCGGTATCGGTCGAGATATTGCGCTCGGGAATGGTCACACCGTTATCGGCAAGGAATCGCTTGACTTTTATGCAATACGGGCAGCCGGTCATAACGTACAGCGTGAGCTCATGATTAGTAGCCATAGGTCTCCAATCGGTTGAGGTTTCGATTGAAATACCCAAAGCCGCCGCGGTCTATGCACGCGCCAAAGACGACTCGATGGCCTGGACCAGAAACGCCGTAGCTCCGGTGCCGCAGGGCTTGTCGTAGTAGTCAACAAAGCGCTGGTCGGCGAGGTAGCCGTGGGCGAGGCCCAGGTATGCTTCGTCTTGGGGTTTGCGTCCCCAGTTGAGAGCAATCCAGCGACGATGCATCGCGACAAGCTTGCGAGCCTCGCTTCCATCCGCATCACCGTCGCCCATGGCAATCGAGAGTTGGCCCAGAATGGCGCGTTCAAGTTCCTTCATGTCGTTCCATGTCTGAGGATCCATATCCAGTAACGTTTCGTTTGCTGCATCGATAGCCTCATTGCCATAGCGAGCCCGAGCCTCGGCGCCGTAGCGTTCCTCGTTTTCCTGCACGGTGCGCCAGCGCTCCAGTTGCGGCAGGACGGCGCCCATGAGCGAGACGGCTTCGTCGAGCGACATACCTGTGTTTTGTGCTAGCCGTGGGGCACAGTCCTCGATCATTGCCTCCATCGTGGTGTCGTAGGTGTACTGGCCGTGGTCGTAGCACCACTTGCAGTAATGTTCGGTCGTGGCGCCCGTGGCATCGGTGCCGCAGTCGCCGGGCGTGAGTATCATGCCGCAGCTCTGGCAATAGTGCTCGGGCATTTCGAGCAGGTGAGACAGGGGCTCGCCGGTCACAGCGGCAATGAGCTTCATCATGTCGATGCCCGGTGTGACCTCGCCGCGTTCCCAACGGCTGACGGCTTGGCGCGTGACGAAGAGCTTGGCGGCGAGCTGCTCCTGGGTAAGGTGATGGACGCGACGGACAGCGATGAGCTTTTCTGCAAAGGCCATAGCGGCTCCTTTCTGCTGGTTGATGGCTTAAGCATACGCGGCGGCAGGCACCCTTCCAAGCAACCGTTGGTTGCACGACGGGGGACCGTGGCGAAGAATTGCGCGCAATGCCCCGCGCCTCCATGCCGTACAATGACCGGCATGGAACCTATCGCACACATACATACCGACCTGCCGCAGAAGTTCGGCATTCCGCGCAACAGCTTTTTGGCGCCCCATCTGCAGGGACGCATCGTCTTTGAGTCGGAATTTGCCTCCAACGCAGCGGTTGAGGGCCTGGACTCCTTCTCTCACCTATGGCTGCTGTGGCGCTTCGAAAACGGAACGCCCGGCGGCACGGCTAAGGACATAGCCGCCGATGCCAAAACGCAGGACAGGTCCGGCACCAATGCCAAGTGGTCGAAGACCGTGCGCCCGCCGCGTCTAGGCGGGGCCGAGCGTGTGGGCGTCTTTGCCACGCGCAGTCCGTTTCGCCCTAATCCCATCGGGCTCACCTGCGTCAAGCTTAATCGTGTCGAGCTCACCGACGATGGCCCCATCATCCATGTGCTGGGGGCCGACCTGCGCGATGGCACGCCCATCTACGATATCAAGCCTTACATTCCATTTGCCGACTGTCACCCGGATGCGACGGGCGGCTGGATTGAGGATGCTCCGTGGCAAGAGCTCGATGTTGAGTTCCCGCAAGCGCTGCAGGATATGGTCCCGCCCGCAAAGCTCCCCGGCTTGGTCGAGGTCCTTCGCCAAGATCCACGCCGCGCAGGCAGCAAGCACGAGCCAAACCGCGTTTATCACTTGGCTTACGCCGGGCTCGACATATCGTTTGCGGTCGATGAAACCCAGCTAACCGTAGTTGCCGTCAACGACGCGCAAGACTAACCAGCCATTCGTCCGTACCCGTCAAATTAAGCGCCAAACCCCGCGCCAAAACCGCCCACGCTGGTGGACAATAACGCCTACCAAAACAATCCACTTCGCACGGGAGTTCAGTATGAAATACGACTTTAGCTCGCTTATCGACCGCCACGGCATGGACTCCATCGCCGTTGACTCCTGGGGCGAGATCCCCGGTATGGCTCCGAACGCACCCGACGAGGGCTTCGACCGCATTCCCATGTGGGTGGCCGATATGAATTTCGCCACGGTGCCCACGGTCCAGGAGCACATCATTCAGCGCGCTCAGCATCCCATGTTTGGCTACTTTAACCCGCGCCCCGAGTATTACGACCGCATCATCGAATGGCAGAGCCGCCGCAACGGCGTCGAGGGTCTGGCGCCGGAGCATATCGGCTACGAAAACGGCGTGCTGGGCGGCGTCGTGTCGACGTTGCGCGCGTATGTCCAGCCGGGCGATGCGGTGCTGGTCCACAGCCCCACCTACATTGGTTTTACCAAGTCTATCGAAGCCGCGGGCTATCGTATTGTCCACAGCCCGCTTAAACTCGACGACCAGGGCGTGTGGCGCATGGACTTTGAGGACATGGAGTGCAAACTCGCCCAAAACCACGTTCATGCTGCGGTGTTCTGCTCGCCGCACAATCCCTGCGGCCGCGTATGGGAGCGCGACGAGATCGAGCGCGCCATGGACATCTATCGCCAGCACGATTGCGTGGTGATCTCGGACGAGATTTGGTCCGATATCATCCTGCCGGGACACAAGCATATCCCGACGCAGTCGGTGAGCGAGGATGCCCGCATGCGCACGGTTGCCCTCTATGCGCCGAGCAAGACGTTTAACCTGGCAGGTCTGGTCGGCAGCTACCACATCGTCTACAACGAGACGCTGCGCGACCGCGTGTGCGCCGTGTCCAACAAGACCCACTACAACGAGATGAACGTCCTCTCCATGCATGCGCTTATCGGTGCCTACCAGCCGCAGGGCTACGAGTGGGTGGACGAGCTCAACCAGGTGCTTGCCGGTAATATCGAGTACTTCTGCGATTACGTTGATGAGCATTTTGAGGGCGTGTCCTATTCACGTCCTCAGGGCACGTACATGGTGTTTCTGGACTGCACCGAGTGGTGTCGCGAACATGGCCGCGATATTCAGTGGCTGCTCGACGAGGGGGCGCGCGTGGGCGTGGGGTATCAGGACGGCCGCCCGTTCCACGGGCCCTGCCACATTCGCGTGAATCTGGCGCTGCCGCTTTCGCGCGTAAGGGAAGCGTGCGACCGCCTGGACCGCTACGTTTTTAATGCGCGGTAAGTGAGCACTGCATGTGGGGCCTTCTGCCAAGTCGGCTGGAAGGCCCCGTGTGGTAAGGCATCTGTAACCATTGGGCGCAGACCTGCTGAGAGGCTTACTTTTCTTGAATCTGCTTGCCGCAAAGATGCTCAATTGTAATCTCGTAGAGCTGGACGCCCTTAATGTCCTTGGCGATTTCCTCTTCGACTTCTTCGGCAGAAGGGTAGTACTTAAGCGCGAGCTGGCGAACTTTATCTTCGATAAAAGCGGGGGTGTCATTCGCCAGGCGACAGCGGCCAAAGACCACGGTACTCATAACGTAGGGAGCCCAGTCACCGTCCTTGTAACACTCGTTGCCGTAAACGGTAAAGCAGACCTTGTCATCGCGCTTGAGTGAATCGACCTTGTGGCCGGCCTTGGCGCCATGGAAATAAATCTTGTCGTGCTCGGTGTCAAAGAAGTAGTTGACGGGAATGGCGTACGGGTAGCCATCGTCGCCGTTGACGGCAAAGACGCCGCGCTTGCAGGTAGCGAGCAGCTCGCGCGCTTCCTCGTCGGTGATGGCGCGTTTCTTTCGGCGTAAGGGCCTAAACATTGTTGGCTTCCTTTCTGCTGCGTATGGTTGTTGAGCACAAACTATAGCGAAACAGCTCCGTTTTTCTTGATGCGGGCGAGTATGTTTTTGAGCTTGTTAAAGTCGAGCGGTTTGGACAGATGGGCGTTCATGCCGGCGTCGTGTGCCGCCTTGGCGTCTTCGGCAAAGGCGTTGGCGGTGAGCGCGATGATGGGGATATCGGCTGCATCGACCTTCTCGCTCAGACGAATCGCGCGGGTCGCCTCGTAACCGTCCATGTCCGGCATCATAATGTCCATCAGGATCGCATCGAAGCTGCCGGCGGGACGGCCAACGTATAGGTCGACCGCTTCGTTGCCATCGGCGGCGCGAGTTACGACAATGCCTTCGCTTTCGAGCAGCGCCTGGGCAATCTCGGCATTGAGCTCGTTATCTTCTGCCAAAAGAACGTTCATGCCGGCAAGTGAGCAGCTGTCTGCTTGCTCGTCCGCGCGTTCTCTTGCCTGAGGGTCTTTGTCGATATCGAGCGGAATCTGGACGTTGAACGTACTCCCCACGCCAACCTCACTCGAAATCTCAATCGTGCCGCCCATCAGTTCAATAAGCGACTTGACGATTGGCATGCCCATGCCGGTTCCTTGGAACTTGCTGCGCGCATCGTCACCTTCTTGGGCAAACGGCTCATAGATATGCTTTAAAAACTCGGGAGCCATGCCAATGCCGGTATCCGAAACGCTAAAGCAAAAGAGCGCGCGCCCGTTATCGAGTGGCTTGGTCTTTGAGCTAAAGGTGACGGAGCCGCCGCGCTTGTTGTACTTAATGCTGTTGTCTAACAGGTTGATCATGATCTGTCGGATATGGGTGGGACTGCCGATCATGTATGGCCCCGTGGCGTACGGCAGACTATTGTCCTGCATTGTGATGCCGTTACTGGACGCGCGGAGCTTGCACAGTTCCAGTGTGTCGTCGCAGAGCTCTTTGAGGTTAAAAGGCGCATGCTCCAGTGTTAGCTTGCGGTCTTCGATTTTGCCCATCTCGAGGATGTCGTTGATCAGCGAGAGCAGGTGATTGGCGGCAACGCGCGCCTTGGCACGGCTCTCGCGGGCGACCTGGATATCGCCTTCCTTCAATTCCTCGATCTCGATAAGGCCCAGGATACCGTTGAGCGGCGTACGGATGTCGTGGCTCATGCGCGTGAGGAATGCCGTCTTAGCGGCGTTGGCAGCATCGGCTTTTTTGCGCTCGGTTCGAGCGCGCACGAGCGCCCAGATGAGCAGGACGATGCCGACCGACAACATACCGATGAGGGTGGCGGCGATAGCGGTGCGGTTGCGATAAAGGAATCGAAGCGTGTCGGATTCCTGGGCCGTGTACGACGTGGGGGAGAAATTGCTTGCGGAGAGCGATTCTCCGGCATTGATGATGCCCTTGTTGATGATTCCCAACAGCTCGGGTTTTCCGCGCGAAATCCAGCATGAGAGCTCACAGGTGTCAGGGAGCTCGGTCGTCTCGCAGTCCTCGAGATCGTAACGGTCACCGATGGTCTTTACGCGTGAACTGGGAGCGACGATGCAGTGCGCCGTTCCCTTCCTGAGGGCGTCGAACGCTTCATCGTCGGATTGGTATTCGGTCACGGTCGCTGTGGGGAACAGACTTTCAAGTGCATTTTTGTTGACAAACGATGATTTGGTACAGGCGATGTTCCGAAGATCTTTGTCCAGGTTGCTTCCGCTGTGGATGGCGGTGAGGGATATGGTCCCCAACGATACCGACTGCACAACGCCTGATTGCTCGGCAAACCAGTAATCTCGGTATACCGGCAGCGCGACGTCTATGCTTCCCTTTGACAGGGCCTTTGACATCATCTTGTAGCTATCAAAGGCGACGGTTTCGACCGTAATGCCAAATTTATCGTGCAACGTCGTCGCAAGCGATGCGAGCGAGCCTTCCATTTTGCCGTCTTCGTCTTCGTTGCAGTAGGGGAGTTTGCCCGTAATGTAGCCGAGCGTGATGGTGTTGTTGTTCGCCTTGAGCCAGGCGCGCTCATCGCCGGTGAGCGAGGATGATCCGCTGTTTTGCGCTGAATAGTTCGATTTGACCTCGTCGTTATAGCGGGGGTTGACGCGGTTGATTGCCGCCATTGCGGAGTTGATGTTGTCCATCAGGTCGGGGCGGCTTTTGGGAACGGCAAAGTAGTAGTCGCTCGAACCGACGTAGAACATGGGCGACGCCTCGGGCGACGAAATGGTGTCGTTCATGATGATGGCGTCGACCTCGCCGTTTGCGAGCGCGTCAAAGAGAACGGAGCCTCCGTCATACTCCCTGTATGTGCAGGCGATTCCCTCGTTGGCGAGCCACTGCTGGCCGACGATGGTTTGCATAACACCGGAGTTGTAACCGATGGTGAGACCCTGGAGTGCTTGAGGGTCACCCTTGGCCAGGTCGTCACGGTCGGGCCTGGCGTAGATGTAGTAGCGCTCGGTGCCCTCGGGGTTCGAGGAAAAGAGCAGCTTTTGGGCGCGTTCCTCGGAGTAGGAGATGTTGGGCATGAGGTCGATCTCGCCTGCCTCGAGCATGTCCATAAGCTCGGTGAAGGTGCCGGAGACGTATTCGTACCGCCAGCCGGGCGTGTAGTACGACAGGGTCTGGAGGTACTCGTAACCCCATCCCGAGAGACGCTCGCCGGGGGTGCCGTTCTGGAAGCCCTCGTTGTTGACGAGCCAGCCGACGCGGACCGTCTTGACTGGCTGACTGGAGTCATCGGCAAAAGCCTGGACAGGCGCGATGGAACTCAGTGCGGCAAGCGCGGCAAGCACAATGGCCAGGGCGCGACATATAACTGAACGAAGGACAGTGGCAGCTCTCACATGCAATCCTAACGAATCGAGACATTACCGCATAAGGATACCAGCTCAGCCTGCCCAGCCGGCAGCAGCACCGCTAAACGGTCCCGCCCGGCAGTCATTGGGGACGTTCTTGTTTGACTAGTCATTTAAGAACGTCCCCAATGACTAGTTTCGTTTGCGGGGGAGGCGTGGGACAATACCGAGCGAACGTGATTGGTTGTCCGTGGAAGGGGTCGCGATGAAAAAGCTCAAGACGCTTGCCGATGTGTTGCGACAGGCTGGCTTTGCGCGCATCACGGGTCTGTTTCTTATCTTTTACCTGCTGTGCTCGACGGCCGTCTGGCTGTCCGAGCCAACGACCCTTACGTTTGGCGATGGCCTGTGGTTTAGCTTTGAGACGGTCTCGACGATCGGCTTTGGCGACATTCCGGCCGAGACACCGGTTGCCCGCGCCATTACCGTCATTCTGAGCATCATCAGCATCTTCTACATCGCCATGCTCACGGGCGTGGCGGTGAACTACTGCAATACGCTTATCAAGATGCGCCAAAAGGACACCATGGCGCGCTTTATGGATGATCTGGAGCATTTGGAAGAGCTCGATCGCGACCAGCTCGCCGATCTGTCGCGCCGTGTGCGCGAGTATCGTCGACGCCAGCGCTAAGACGAACGTCGTGCGCCACAACAAGGGGGACCAAACATGAACATCACCGTCTACCTGGGCGCGAGCGTCGGCAACGACCCGGCGTTTCTGCCCGCGGTGCAGGAACTGGGCAATTGGATTGGCGCCAACGGACACGCGCTCGTATACGGCGGGTCCAAATCGGGACTGATGGGCGCGCTCGCCGATAGCGTACTCGAGGCAGGCGGACATGTGACGGGTGTGGAGCCGAGCTTTTTTATCGAGGCAGAGTTTCAACACGACGGAATCGACGACCTTATCGTGACGAGCGACATGGCCGAGCGCAAAGCCAAGATGATCGAGCTCGGCGATGCGTTCATCGCCTTTCCCGGCGGGACGGGCACGCTCGAGGAGATTGCCGAGGTCATGTCCGCGGTGTCGTTGGGGCACCTGAGCTCTCCGTGCATCCTGTATAACCTGGACGGTTACTACAACGACCTCAAGGCGTTGCTCGGGCACATGATTGATAAGGGGCTTTCGAGCCCGAGGCGCCAGCACGGCATCTACTTTGCCGACGATTTGCGCGAGATTGCCTCGATTATCAACGGATAAGTCTTGAGCCTGCCCCACTATGGCTCCCAATGGTGCCGTTTGCGGCGCAGGTGGTTGGCTCGTTCGGGCAACGCTCGCTCTACAATAAAACGTATCTATGTCGACTTTGACCGCGGGAGGACCCGATGGATAACCTTGCCAAACCCACGAACCGAGCGCTGTTTTTGGTCAGCGTTGCCGTGACCGGTGCACTCGCGGGTGCCGCAGTCTGGCTGTTCTTTTTTGCGATGGAGCACGGTATCGACTATCTATGGACCGAGATTCCGCACGCGCTGGGCGTCGCTTCGCCCGAGCTTGCCAGCGGCCCGTTTGGCTTTCTGCCGTACCCGTTTTTTGTCTGCCTGCTGGGCGGCCTGTTAATCGGTCTGTACGAAAAGATGACAGGCACCAAGACCGATGACCTCAACCAGGTGATGGCTAAGGTTAAGCAAGACGGGCGCTACCCGTACGACAACCTGGGCAAGCTTTCGCTCGCGGCATTGCTGCCGCTGCTGTTTGGCGGAAGCATTGGATCGGAGGCCGGCCTGACCGGCGTTATCGCCGGTCTGTGCAGCTGGGTCGGCGACCGCATGCGTCGCTTTGGCGCCGAGTTTAGGGAGCTCACGTTGCTGGGCACCCAGGCTGCCCTGACGGCGCTCTTTACCGCGCCCGTCTTTGGCTTTGTGGCGCCGCTTGCCGGTAGCACCGACGGCCAGGGTGAAGACGCCGACGATGAGTCCGCGTCCGGCGAGATCACCATCAAGCTGCCCAAGGCGCAAAAGACGGTGGTCTACGGTATTGCGATTGCCGGCGGTCTGGGCACCTACCTGCTGCTTGGACAGCTTGTGGGCGGCGGCATGGGCATGCCCAGGTTCGAGTCCGCCGAGGTGGGCAACCTAGAGCTTACCTGGCTCGTCCCTCTGTCGTTGATCGGCACCGTCTGCGGCTGGCTGTACTTTGTCTCTGAGCATGCAAGCGAGGCACTGTCCCATGCAATAGGGGAGCGTCCTGTCGTCAAGGCCATGCTGGCCGGTTTGGCACTCGCCATCTGTGGCACGGTCCTGCCCTATACCATGTTTGCCGGCGAGACCCAGGCCGACGTGCTCATGGAAACCTATCTGACCATTCCCGCTGGCGTGCTTATCGCGACCGGTCTTGTTAAGGCCATGCTGACGCCCGCCCTCATCAACCTTGGTTGGCGCGGCGGTCACTTCTTCCCGGTTATCTTCTCGGGCGTAAGCCTGGGCTATGGCCTTGCCATCCTCACCGGCGCAGATCCGGTCTTTTGCGTCGCCGTCTGCACGGCATCGACGATGGGTGCGGTCATGCGTCAGCCGGTCATGGTCGTGGGCCTGCTGCTCATGTGCTTCCCACTCAAGGGTATCGTCTGCATGATCATCGCGGCCGTCATCGCCGCCGGCATTCCACTGCCCAAGCCGCTGCGCAAGTAGTACAGTGGCGCACGCCGGGGACATGCCCTTTGCCACGGATTTGCGGGGAGGGGGGCGATCGCGTCCTTCGCGGATTGAGACTCGTGTGGCTACAGATCGCGTACTCGATAAACCTTGGTGCTGACGGTGCAGCTGATTGCGCATAGTGCGAGCGCCAGTACGGCAATTCCTGCACACAGACAGCCAAGGACGGCAGGATCGGGATTCGCCCCGGCAATCGACATAAGCCAGTTGCTGATGGGGTTGGAGGAGCTCAGCGCTGCCATGGTAAGGCATCCGAGTAGGGCAAACAGGCCAACGGATAGGCGCAGTGCCTCCATGTGTCCAAATCGGAAGAACAGCGGCTGTGCCAAGAACACCATCATGAGGGAGATGAGCATCGATGCTGCCGAGGCAATTGCGATCTCAAAGATGGTTTGTCCTGTCGAGGCTACGCCCGCGCTGTTGAAGAACGGAAGGGCGATGATGTTCAAAAGCGCGGCGGCGCAGGCCATGATGGCCGAGAAGACAACGATGCACAGGTAGCGTGCGCAAATAATGTCTTTGCGCGAGAAGGGCAACGTTGCTCGATAACGCTCCCAGCCATTTTGATTGTCGAAGCCTGCCAGCGAGTTCATGATTATGATGGGCGACATGGCACTGACGGCGCAGGCACCGGCGCTCATACCGGAATCGCCATCCGACGCGTTGGCGAGCGTCAACACGACGAAGATGAACAGGCCGACACCCGCGATGCTCGGGATGAGCGTGCGAACGATGGCGAGCTCGGACATAAAGGCGCGTTTCATTTCAAAGCCCCTTTCAGCATGAGGCGCAGATAGTCATCAATGGTTGCCCGATCGCAGGGAATCTCGGGAAAGGCCTCGAGCGTTTCGCGACGGTTGGGCACGAGCACGTCCACGCTATAGGCGTGGTGGGCGGCGCGGGCGCCTTCGACGCAAGCCATAAGCTCGGCGGCCTGTGCCTGAGTGCAGTGGGCGATGCCGGCGCGGTCGGTAATTTCCTCGCGCGGCAGGTCAAACACAATCGAGCCGTTATCGATGCAGATGACGCGGTCGGCAGTGCGATCGAGGTCGGACGTAATGTGGCTCGAGAGCAGCACGCTGCGCTGGCCGTCGGCGACAAAGGCGAGCATCTCATCGAGCAGTTCCTCGCGTGCCATGGGATCGAGGCCCGCGGTGGCTTCGTCCAAAACGAGCAGCTTGGCATTGTGGCTGAGCGCGCAGGCGAGCTGCTGCTTCATACCCATGCCGCGGGAGAGGTCCTTGACCTTTGTCTTGGGATCGAGGCCAAATCGGTTGATGAATCCGGCGAACGTTTCGCGGTCCCACGTGGGGTACGCCGGGCCTACGAGCGCCTCGATCTGGCCGACCTTGAGCGTGGAGGGGAAGGGGCATGTGTCCAGCACGAGGCCGATGCGAGAGCGTAGATGGCGTTGCGACTCATCGGGCGCGTCGGCGCCACAGCGCTGCCCAAACAGGTGCACTTCGCCGGCATCGAGCTTTATAAGCCCGAGAGCAGCTCGAATCGTCGTTGTTTTGCCGGCACCGTTGGCACCCACAAAGCCAACGATCTGGCCTGGCTCCACAGCGAGTGTGACATCACGCAGCGAAAAACGGTCGCTCACACGGCGTGAGACACCTTTGAGTTCTAGCAAGTTTTGCATGGTATAGCCTTTCTTGCAGATGGCTACTGCATGGTTTCGGGGGCCATCAGGTCGAGCATTTCGTGCAGCTTGTCGCGCGTGACGCCCAAGGCTTCGGCTTGGCTTGCCGCTTTCGCAAGCAGCTCTTCGATATGACAGATCTGGTTTTCACGCAAGAGTTCCTGGTTGCCCTCGGCGACAAAACAGCCCTTGCCCTGCACGGTGCAGATAAACCCGAGCTGCTCCAGGTCGGCGTAGGCGCGCTTGGTGGTGATGACGCTCACGCCAAGATCGCTCGCGGGCGCACGGATGCTGGGGAGTTTGGCTCCCGCAGTGAGTGCGCCCGAAAGGAATTGAGCTTTGACCTGCGAGGCTATTTGCTCGTAGATGGGCTTGTCGCTCGAATTGGATAGGATGATGTCCTCAGCGGCTCCTTAGCTGCTGGGCTACACGTGTATATAACCGGTAAACACAGTATATATACACTATGCACAGTTCTGCAAGAAGTAAATACTGATTGGGCCGGCTACCCAGGTCCCAACTGATGAATTTGTCCTGATAGGCGCCCTAGAGCGGGATTTCGCGGCTACAATAGTGCGGTTACAACGACGTAATGCACTCAATGCAAGAAAGGATCCGCATGGCAAGCCTGTCGGATGAAATCTCGTCGCGCCGCACATTCGCGATCATCAGCCACCCGGACGCCGGTAAGACCACGCTTACCGAGAAGCTGCTGCTCTATACCGGCAGCATCCAGACTGCCGGCTCGGTCAAGGGCAAGAGCTCGGCCAAGCATGCCGTCTCGGACTGGATGGACATCGAGAAGGAGCGCGGTATCTCCGTTACCTCCTCGGTGCTGCAGTTCACCTACAACGGCGCCTGCGTCAACATCCTCGATACCCCCGGCCACCAGGACTTCTCGGAGGATACCTACCGTACCCTTATGGCCGCCGACGCCGCTGTCATGGTCATCGACGGCGCTAAGGGCGTCGAGGCCCAGACCAAGAAGCTCTTTAAGGTCTGCACGCTGCGCCACATTCCCATCTTTACCTTTGTGAACAAGCTCGACCACGAGGCTCGCGACCCGTTTGAGCTCATGGAAGAGATCGAGAACGTCCTGGGCATCAATACGTATCCCATGAACTGGCCGATCGGCAGTGGCCGCAACTTCCGCGGCGTGTTCGACCGTCAGACCCGTCGCGTCATTGCCTTTGAGGGCGATGGCCACGCCAACGCCACCAAGAAGGTCGCCGAGGTCGAGGCCGAGCTGGGCGATCCTTCCATGGACGAGCTTATCGGCGAGGAAAACCATAAGAACCTGATGGACGACATCGAGCTGCTCGATGGTGCCGGCGACGAGCTCGACTTGGATGCCGTGGCCTGCGGCAAGCTGAGCCCGGCGTTCTTTGGCTCGGCGCTCACCAACTTTGGCGTGGAGCCCTTCCTCAAGGAGTTCCTGCGTCTGGCCCCGACGCCGCGCGCCTATACCGATACACTCACCAGCGAGCCGGTCGATCCCTGCCGTGACGACTTTAGCGGCTTTGTGTTTAAGATCCAGGCCAACATGGACAAGAACCACCGCGACCGCATCGCCTTTGTGCGCATTTGCTCGGGCAAGTTCGAGCGCGGCATGGATGCCTTCCACGTGCAGGGCAACCGCAAACTCAAGCTTGCCACGGGCACGTCGATGATGGCCGATGACCGCGCCATCGTGGATGAGGCGTACGCGGGCGATATCGTGGGCCTGTTCGACCCAGGTATCTTTAGCATCGGCGACACCGTGTGCTCCGGCAAGCGCCACGTGCAGTATCCGCAGATCCCGACGTTTGCCCCCGAGATGTTCGCTCGCATTACGCAGGTCGATACGCTCAAGCGCAAGCAGTTCGTCAAGGGTATGGAGGAGCTTGCCCAGGAGGGCGCCATCCAGATCTTCCGCGAGCTGGGCGCCGGCATGGAGAGCGTCATCGTGGGCGTGGTCGGCGTGCTGCAGTTTGAGGTGCTCGAGCGCCGCCTCAAGGCTGAGTACCGTGTTGAGGTTCGTCGCCAGCCGCTGCCCTATACGGACATTCGTTGGATCCAGAATGACCCCGATACCATCGATATCCCGGCTCTTTCGCTCACGCGCGACACGCTGCGCGTCGAGGACATGCGCGGCGGTAAGCTGCTGCTGTTCACGAGCCCGTGGAACGTGGATTGGGCAACTGACCACAACCCCGACCTTATCCTGTCGGAGTTTGGCAACGTGGCCTTTTAACGCATCGGCGCGGTGGCCCTGCGGGGCTGCCGCGCCGTTTGCTTGCCTGATGCCGTGTGAGCGGCTATTATACCCACCGTCGTCTCAAGACCGGGGCGTCCGAGCAGTTCGGGTCCGATATCCTGCTCGTTAAACCTAAAACCAAAGGAGTACATAATGATCAAGAAGGTCATGGAGGACTACAAGGTCCTGTTGCGGAGCATTCCCGCGGCAACGGTTTCGCTGTTTTTCGTGAGCGTCATCATGATGAACCTGCTGGCCAACAAAGAACTCATCAGCCTGCCGTATCTGGCACTCGATTGCGGCTTTGTGGTGAGCTGGGTTTCGTTTTTGTGCCAGGACATGATTTGCAAGCGCTTTGGCGCCAAGGCATCCATCAAAATCTCTATCCTCGCGCTGCTGGTCAACCTGGCCGTGAGCCTGTGCTTTTGGGCATGCTCGCTCACGCCCGGCATGTGGGGCGCCTACTACGACACGGGCATGATCGAGGTCAACACTGCCCTTAACGCCACCATTGGCGGCACCTGGTACGTGGTGCTGGGCTCTTCGCTGGCAATGCTCGTTTCTGCCGTGGTTAACTCCACGCTCAACCAGTCGCTTGGCCGTATGCTCAAAAAGAATAACTTTGCGAGCTTTGCCTTCCGCTCCTATGTGTCCACGGGCGTTGGCCAGTTTATCGACAACTTGGTCTTTGCCATTGTGGTGAGTCACACGTTCTTTGGCTGGACCTGGGTGCAGGTTCTTATGTGCTCGCTGACGGGTGCCGTCGCCGAGCTGCTGTGCGAGGTCTTCCTGAGCCCCGTGGGCTACAGGGTCGTGCGCGGCTGGGAGCGCGAGAATGTGGGTTCCGAGTACCTCGAGCGCCACGCAACCGCCTAAGGAGCAAGTATGCGAGTTTTGATCACGGGTGCTTCGGGCGGTATCGGAGCCGCATGCGTGCAGCGCTTTTTGGACGAGGGCCACGAGGTCGTGGGCTTTGATCTGCTGCCGGCGGCAATCGAACACGAGCGCTACCGCCATCTGATCGTTGATGTCCGCGAACCGGGCTCGTTTCCAGGCGACCTTGAACCCCAAGTGATCGTGAACGTTGCCGGTACGCAGGATTCGGCCGACGATATCGCCGCCAACCTGTGTGGCACCATCAACGTGACCGAGCGCTACGCTTTTGTGGGGGAGGGGCTTGTCGCCAAGCCGGCGCCGGCTATCAAATCCGTGGTCAACGTGGGGTCGGCGAGTGGGCATACGGGATCGGAGTTTCCCGCCTATGCCGCCAGCAAGGGCGGCGTTATCGCCTACACCAAGAACCTTGCAAACCGCCTGGCACCGCAGGCCATCGCCAACAGTGTGGACCCGGGCGGCGTTATCACGCCGCTCAACCGTTGCGTGTTGGAAGACGAGCGCCTGTGGAATCAGATTATGGAGCTCACGCCGCTTAAGCGCTGGGCCACCGCCCAAGAGATTGCCGAGTGGATCTACTTTGTGGGCGTGACCAACCGGTTTATGACCGGGCAGAGCCTGTTGATCGATGGCGGCGAGGCCGGCCGCACGCAATTTATTTGGCCCGAATAGGAAACGCGCCCGATGGCAAGATTGCCGTCGGGCGCGTTTTTGATGTATCGATTTTTAGCCGAGGCAAGTCCAGTTGACGGGGGTCGAGCCGTGCTGTTCGAGTAGCCGATTGGCTGCCGAGAAGGGACGCGATCCCATAAAGGCGGGGAGTTCTGCCGTGGCACGGTTGGCCGAAAGCGGCGAGGGGTGCGTGGAGGCCAGACAGAACTTGTCGGTTGCCTTGCCCGCGCCAGTTGCGACGAGCTTACCTTCGACCATCTGCTGGGCAAAGCGGCCCCATGCCAAAAAGACGACCGACTGGGGCAGCTGACAGCAGCGTTCGATAACGTAGTCGGTGAGCGTGCTCCAGCCCAGTTTGGCGTGCGAGTTGGCGGCATGCTCGCGCACGGTGAGCGTAGTGTTAAGGAGTAGGACGCCCTGTTGTGCCCATGGGGTTAGGTCTCCCGTGGCGGGAATGGGGCAGCCCAGATCGGCATTGAGTTCCTTGTAGATGTTGCGCAGGCTCGGCGGCAACTTGGTTTGCGTCGCGGGGACCGAGAACGACAGCCCCATTGCCTGGTTGGGCCCGTGATAAGGGTCTTGACCCAAGATGACAACTTTGACCTGGTCGGCCGGCGTGTAAGCGAGGGCATTGAGGATGTCGTCTTGTGCCGGGTAGATAGTCTGCTCGGTACGCAAAAGGGCGATGCGCTCGAGCAGCTGGTTCGTAGTGTCACGTACCGGCTGCGGCGCATCGCCCAGCCAAGTTGTTATGTTGCGGTCGCGAGTTGCGGTGTCCATGGGGCTCCTTTATGGCAGATGCTCTGTTGGCATCTATTGTAAAGGCGTCCGGAGACCTTTGTGTCGCGGCTGCATAAGGAGTGGGATCTACGAGACGTGCTCGGGCGCTCCTGCCATGCGAGCCTGTCCATGTGCGCGGAGGCGCGGAAGCTCGACGGTTGCCACCATGACGCCGGTGAGGATGAGGGCTGCGCCAAAGAAGGCGATGGGGCTCAGGACCTCGCCGACCAGGAAGAACGAGAAGACGGCGGAGCATACCGGCTCGAGCGAGAAGGCGAAGCCGGTGGTCTCGGCGGGCACGTGGGGCTGCACGAGCGTCTGGGTGATAAAGCCGTAGGCAGAGCAGATGAGTGCGAGCGCGACGACAACGACGATCTCGCTCGGCGTGCTGGGAAGCGTGAAGCCGCCAAAGACGCATGCGGCAATGCCCGAGAACAGGCCGCCGAAGCCCAGCTGCCAAACGCCCAGAGCCAGCGGGTCGACATCTTCGACAAAGCGCTTCGCCACAATGATGTGGCCGGCATAGACAAAAGCGGAGAGCAGCATGATGAGCGCGCCCGGGTTCAGGCTGGTAAAGTCTGCGCCCGAGAGCAGCAGCATGCCGCAGGTGACGATGGCGGTGCCGATGAGCACTTTGCGCTCGGGGGCACGACGCAGCAGGGCGGCGTTGGCAAACGGCACGATCACGACCGTCAGGCTCTGCAAAAAGCCGGCGGTGGAGGCGGAGGTGAGGCTGGAGCCCAGGCACATGCAGGTGAGCTCGGTTGCCATAATGGCGCCGATGATGGCGGCGCGGACCATAAGGTCACGGTTGATGCGCAACGCGTGCTTGTGGAAGAGCAGCAGGCAAGCCGCAAAGGCGATGATACAGCGCAGCGCGACGATACTCGTGGCGCTCATGCTGTCCATGCCGATCTTCATGAGGGGGTACGAAAAGCCCCATGCGACGGGAACGGAAAATGAGAGCGCGATTGCTTTTTTGCGATCCATGGGACTCCTTTTGTTACAGAACGGTTTCGTAAAAAGGATTCTGCTCCCAGATATTGATGTAGTAAAGCGAATGTATCTTTAGTATGATTAAGAAACGCTAATGTTGGCAGAAAAGCGCTGGCAAAACGTTTTACGGCTGCATTGATGTGGAGGCACGATGGCATCGCGGTATCAGATTGTTTGTATGGTGGTCGATTGCGGCAGCCTGAAACGCGCGGCGGACGAGCTGGGCTATACGCAAAGCGCGGTGAGCCAGGCCGTCAAGGCGCTCGAGCGCGAGCTGGGTACCACGCTTATCGAGCGCGGCAAGCAGGGTGTGTCGCTTACGCGCGACGGCAAGCAGTACCTGCCGTATCTGCGCCAGATCGTAACTGCCGAGGCCGAGCTCGAGGGCAAACGCCAGGAGCTGCTGGGGCTCTCCTCGACTGATATTCGCATTGCGACGTTTACCAACGTGAGTCGAACCGTGTTGCCGCGCGTGATCCGCGACTTTGGTGCGCTGCACCCGGGCGTACGCTTTACCCTCAAGCAGGGCGATTACACGCGCAACGCCCAGTGGGTGCACGATGGCGTGGTTGATTTTTGTTTTACGGCGCGCGGATTTACCGCTGGGCTCGAGAAGCGCGTGGTCTATCACGACGAGTTAGTAGCATTGTTGCCGGCCGAGCATCCGCTGACGGCAAAGGAAAAGGTGACACTCGCCGACCTGGCGTCCGAGCCGTTTGTGCTGCTGGATGAGGGCGAGCAGAGCCTGGTGCTCGATGCATTTGCGGCGCATGGGCTGTCGCCGCACGTGACGAGTGAGGTGACCGACGACTACACCATCATGGCGATGGTGGAGGAGGGCCTGGGCGTGAGCATGCTCTACCGTCGTACTGTGGAGGGCATGCGGGCCGATATTCGCGTACGTCCCATCGTGCATGCCCCCTCGCGCGACGTGGTGGCAGCCTGGCGCAGTTGGGACACCATGCCCATCGCCACGAGGCGCTTTATCGACTATATGAGCTCGCATATTGTCAATTAATGACTGGCGTGGCGTTGAGTGTGGTGTTTAGCGGGCTGTCGCTTTGGCTTGGGTGGCGCGATAGGTGCGTGCCGGGTGGCAAAGTAGTACCGCCACGACCATAAAGAACGCCGTGGTGCCCAGGCTGATGGGGTAGACCATCATGATGTTCGCAAAGGTGCGGAAGTGCGGGAACACGCAGAACACCCAATAGAAGCGGATGCCGCAGACGCAGATCATGGTGATGAGGGCGGGCGTGAGCGAGATACCAAAGCCGCGCAGGTAGCCTGACATGTTTTCGTAGAACATGCTAAAGGCGTACGCCGGGAAGATCGAGCACACGCGGATATAGCCGATCGAGACGATATTGGGATCGCTGTTGAACAGCGATAGGATCTCGCGCCCCAAGCCGACAATAACGATAATTGTGGTGAGCGCGACGATACCACCTTCGACCAGGCAGACCTTGAGCGTCTTGGTGCAGCGGTCGATCTGGCGGGCACCGTGGTTTTGTCCCACAAAGGTGGTGCAAGCCTGGCTAAAGCTGTTGAGCAGGTTGTAGCACACATACTCTAGACTCATGGCAGCGCTCGATGCCGCCATGACTTCGGTGCCCAGGCTGTTGATGGCAGACTGGATGATGATGTTGGCGACGGCAAAGACGGCGCTTTGGATGCCGGCGGGCAGGCCGATCTTGATGATGCGCTTGAGGGCGACGGGGTCGATAGCCAGGTCGCGTAGGGTGACGCGGACAACGGAGTCGGTCTTGAGCAGGCGGATAAAGAGCGTAGCGGCGCTGACGGTGTAAGCGATGGCGGTGGCGATGGCGACGCCCGCGACGCCCCAGTGGAGTACAGGGACAAAGATGAGGTCCAGGCCAATGTTGAGGACGGTGGACACGGCAAGCGCCTGCAGCGGCATGCGGGTGATGCCGACGGAGCGGAAGATCGCGGCCTCAAAGTTGTAGAGCAAAATCGAGGGCATGCTGAGCAAAAAGACGCGTAGATAGAGTGAGGCGAGCGGCATGGTCTCGGCAGGAACGTTGAGCGCGGCGAGTATGGGCTCGGCAAAGATCTCGCCCAGAGCGATGACGACAAAGCCCACGAGTGCCATTAAAATCGAGGTATGGACGGCACGTTTGACCATGTTCTGATCGTTGCGGCCGATAGCGTTGGCGATGACCACGTTGGAGCCAAGCGACATGCCAATAAACAGGTTGAGCATAAGACTGGTAAGCGGAACATTGGAGCCGACCGCCGCCATGGCGAGGGTTCCCTGGTCGCCCGAGAAGTTACCGATGATGACCGTGGCGATGAGGTTCGACAGCTGCTCCAAGATGCTCGTGGCGGCCACGGGGAAGGCGAACAGGGGAATATTGCGCCACAGCGAGCCGGTGGTCATGTCAATGTGCTTAGATGCGGTATCAGCCATACGCTCTCAATCTCTAACATGCTCTTTCGTGCTTATTTGCGCAGACGATGATACTCCTAATGCAACCATCCGGCACTTAGGGACGTACCTTTTCTGTCGACAGCTGGGGACACTCCTTATCTCTTCTAACTAGTCATTCAAGAACGTCCCCAATGACTAGGTGGGGAAGGCGTGCGACAATGGTGGGCGTTGTGTTGTTCGCGCTAAGGAGTTGCCATGTTGTTGTGTCCCGTTTGCCATGAGCCGTTGGTGGATGACGAACGCGGTGCTGCATGCGCGGGCGGGCATCGGTTTGACCGTGCGCGCGAGGGTTATCTGTACCTACTGCGCTCGTCCAAGAGCGGCGACTCCATGGGTGATCCCAAGTCGCAGGCGCGCAGTCGTCGCGACTTTCTAAACCGTGGCTACTATGCGCCGTTGCGCGATGCAATGGTCGAGCTCGTGCGCGAACGAGCTCAGCGGTGCGCGGCTACGTCGGACAAGCCGCTGGCCTTGCTCGATATTTGCTGCGGCGAGGGCTACTACACCAGCGCCATGGGCGCGGTGCCGGGCGTGGACGCTTACGGGTTCGACTTGGGCAAAGAGATGGTGCGCCTGGCCGCCAAGCGCGGCGATGCGACCTATTTTGTGGCCAATATGAAGGATATCCCCGTGGCCGATGGCGCCTTCGATATGGTGACCGAGCTCTTTGCTCCCTTTAACGAGCGCGAATTTGCCCGCGTGCTGGTGCCCGAGGGCTCGCTCTACACCGTGGTGCCGGGCGCCCGTCATCTCTTTGGGCTCAAGGAGGTGCTCTACGACACGCCGTACCTTAACGATGAGAAGCTGCCGCAGACCACCGAGCTCGAGTTGGTCGGAACGCAGCGGGTATCTGCGAATATTACGCTCCAGACGCAGGCCGACATCGAAGCGGTGTTCCAGATGACGCCGTACTACTATCGCACGCGCCCTGCCGACAAAGAGCGCCTGGCAAACTTGGACACCCTTCAAACCGACATCGACTTCATCATCGCCGAGTACCGCCACTAACCTACCAAAAAGGGACAGGTTTGTTTTGGTAGGTTTTGTCTGGGCAAACGTAAAGGGCCGACCGCGGAGATGCGCGATCGGCCCTTTTTAGTTGCTTGGCTGCAGAGCTTATGAGAAGCGAGCGCTTACAGGCGGTCCTTGTTCTCGGCCTTAACGGCGTGCGCCTGCTGAACAAAGAACAGGTCGTACACCACGATGACAAAGGCGACGATATTGACGGAGCTGCCGCCGAGCGCGGGAAGCGTGAGCGCGGCCTGGAGGAGCGTGGCTGCCGCGGCGACGATGCCGAGCTTAAACGCGCCATCCACCTGCGAAGGCTTGTTGGCGCCCTTGATACCCGCAACACCTGCGGCAAGGTCGACAAGGCCCTTAACAATCACCACAACAGCGGCGAGCGTGGCGTTCGATCCGTAAGCGGATCCAAAATTGCCGGTAACAATGCCGGCAATTCCGATGACGAGGCTGGCGATGCCCAGAACAAAATAAATCAGGGCAAGGATTTTGAGTGTCTTGCGAGCAGCGCTCATAGCTGGTCCTTTCGATGCGGGCGCGGAGAATCTGTCGCGCCCAGGTTACGGCACATATCGTGAAGCACATTGTAGTTCAACGGGACGATGCATGCGTTTGAAAGCGTCTCTTGCCTGTACGGTCCAACCTTTCAAAAAGGAAAGCTGGACGTAAGCCAAATCGATGGCAGCTCATGTGCGGCGCTGCGATGATGAGGCCGTAACAAGGAGCTGGTCTCAAGGAGGAGTCATGATGTACGGAGCAGGGCAAGTACGAGAGCCGCGGTCGCTGGGAAGGCGCATGAGCGATTCTGTGATCGCTGCCGTGTGCACGGGGTTGATGGCGGTGCTTTGCATTGGGATGCTGTGGGCCATGTCGCATGTGGGACAATAGCGGATGGTTGGGCGCTGGCATAAACGGCGCCCCGCGTATTCGTTTGTTTGTTAAGGAGTGTCCATGGGCGTCGCCGATCCCTTTTCTGTTGCTCGAGCCGCGGGGCTTGAGCTGATCGGGAAGTCCGAGGGCCTCACGCTCACCGACGGCACGATGGAGCTGCGTGCCGATTTTGGCCGCATGCTTCCGCGGCTCAAACAGGGCCGTCTGCAGCAAGAGCTGTTGGTAAAGGCTGCGCGCGCAAAAGGCATCGAGCGCCCATGGGTGATTGATGCCACGGCAGGCTTTGGCGAGGATTCGCTGCTGCTGGCTGCCGCGGGCTTTACCGTCGATCTGTATGAGCAGGATTGCGTGATTGCGGCGCTCCTCAAGGATGCCTTGGATCGCGCAGCAGATGATCCGGCGCTTGCGGTTGCCGTGTCGCGCATGCGCCTTCATGCGGGCGAGGACAGCATTGCCGGTCTTCGCCATGTAGCTGAGTTGATCGGGCGGGGCGAGCTTGCCGCCCCCGACGTGGTGTATCTGGACCCCATGTTTCCCGAGCGCACCAAAAGTGCGGCGGTCAAAAAGAAGTTCCAACTCTTGCACCATCTGGAACAGCCATGTACCGATGAGGAATCGCTGGTCGAGGCGGCGCTTGCTGTGCATCCGCGCAAGGTCGTTATCAAGCGGCCGGTGAAGGGCTCGCTGCTTGCCGGCGTTAAGCCGAGCTATCGACTTGCGGGCAAGGCCGTTCGTTACGATGTTTTGGTGCCGCCGCGCCCGTAGCTTGCGTGCGATGGTTGGCGCTCCGTCGGTGCCGTGCCGATGCGGTGCCCATTTCCAAGGGTGCGACGTCAGATGCCAGCCGCCGCAGTATTCGCATTTGTAGCAGGCCAAACCACGCCGCCCGCGGTTTTCGCAGTCGGCCATAACGGCCTCGGCCTCGGCGCGCGTGTCGTAACGGTTTTTGCGTTCGCACGACTTGTAGCGCCAGGCTTCATCGCGCTCGGCGTTCAGGGCGTCGCGGCGCTCGTCTTCGCGCGCAAACAGGTCGCTCATATCGTCGCCGGTAGCAGCGCCCAAAAACTCGCTTTTGGCCTTTGACCAGGCGGCTCGCTTTTTGCTTCCCATCTGCTTCGCGCCTCTCTCCAAACGCTGGTATCATTGCCCAATCAAAGTGATACCAATAAACGTGAGGTCGCCGCGTGATGATCAGAAAAACCCTCGATACCGACATTCCCGCCGTCATGGCCATCTATGACGCCGCCCGCGCCTTTATGCGCGCGCATGGCAACGCCACGCAGTGGCCCGAGGGCACGCCTTCGGCCGAGCAACTGGCTGCCGATATTGCCGCTGGTGGTAGTTACGTGTGTGAAGTCGACGGTCGCGTGGTGGCGACGTTTGCCTTTTTACCGGGTCCGGACGAGTGCTATGACGTAATTGAGGACGGTCAATGGCGAAGCGACACTCCGTACGCCGTGCTGCATCGTGTGGCATCCGACGGCACCGTGCACGGTATCACGGCTGCGATGTTTGCCTTTGCCAAGGAGCGCGCCGATCACCTGCGTATCGACACACATCAGGACAACCTGCCCATGCAGGGAGCCATCGCCAAGGCCGGGTTTAAGCGCGCCGGTATCGTATATGTGTCGGACGGTACGCCGCGCGTCGCGTTTGATTGGCTGCGCGAGGCATAAGAGCGGGGACGCGTATCAACAATTTGCACGAACGAAAATGGCCCCGGGTGGGGCTATTTTCGTTCGCTGCGCTGTTTTGCAAGCCGGCTTTCGCAAGGCGCGAACCTACGAAAATCGCCGCGCGGCAACGCAGGGCGATGAGCTCGGTCGGGGGATAGGGCCCGCTTCGCCCGCCGGCCCGTTAATTGTATCATCCAGTGTGGAACGAGGATGCCCGTTGCCGCGTGCGATGGGCTTGCAATAAGAGGAGAGCCATGTCGAAGCAAGCGGTCGTTGGAATCTTGGCGCATGTCGATGCCGGCAAGACCACGCTGGCTGAGGCCATGCTGTTCAACGCGGGTCGTATTCGCAAGCGCGGCCGCGTGGACGATGGCGATTCGCATCTGGACGCTAACGCGATCGAGCGCGAGCGCGGTATCACGATCTTCTCGTCACAGGCTGTGCTCGACCACGGTGAAACCCACGTCATGCTCGTGGATGCACCGGGGCATGTCGATTTTTCTGCCGAGGCGGAGCGCACGTTGTGCGCCCTGGACTACGCGATTTTGGTTGTGGGTGCCAACGATGGCGTGCAGGGGCATACCGAAACCCTGTGGCGCCTGCTTGCGCGCTATGACATCCCGACGTTCATCTATATCAACAAAATCGATTTGGAGAATCCCGGCCGCGATGTTTTGCTGGCACAACTTGGGCAACGTCTTTCCGAGGGCTGTCTGGATGCCAACGAACTGCTGGCGGGCGGCGCCGTTCAGGAGGACGCTGCTGCGTTGGACGAGGCGGCGCTCGAGGAGTTTCTTGATGCGGGTGAGCTTTCTGTCGCAACGCTGTCGCGCATGGTTGCCGAGCGCAAGCTCTTTCCCTGCTTTGCTGGCTCGGCGCTCAAGGACCGAGGTGTGGACGAGCTACTCGACGGCATGTGTACTCTGATGCACGAGCGAACATGGCCCCAGGAGTTCGCCGCGCGTGTCTACCGCGTGAGTCGTGGAGACCGTGGCGAGCGTCTTGCCTGGGTCAAGGTGACGGGCGGTGTACTGCGTGCAAAGCAAGTTGTCGAGGGATGCTCTGGCGCCTCCACTTGGGAGCAAAAGATCGACCAGGTGCGCATCTATAACGGCGAGAAGTATGAGCTTGCTCAAGAAGTTGCTGCTGGCGGTATTTGTGCCGTGACGGGTCTTGCGCACGTTCGCCCGGGGGACGCCCTGGGCGCGGAGCCTGCGGGCGATGCGCCTGTCATTGCGCCGGTCCTCACCTATACGGTGCTTCCGGGCGAACACGATGTCCACGCGGTGTTCAAAGCGCTGACTGAGTTAGCGGACGAAGATCCCATGCTCGGCGTAAGCTGGAATACGCATCTGGAGCAGATTCACCTGCAGTTGATGGGCGCCGTGCAGCTCGAGGTCGTGCAGCGGGTGTTGGCCGATCGTTTTGGCCTTGCGGTCGAGTTTGAGCCCGGCGGCATTCTCTATAAGGAGACTATTTCGCAGCCGGTCGAGGGCGTGGGCCACTTTGAGCCACTGCGCCACTATGCCGAGGTGCATCTGCGTCTGGAGCCGTTGCCGGCGGGCTCGGGCGTGCAGTTTGGCACCGTGACCTCGACCGACGAGCTCGATCTTAACTGGCAGCGTTTGGCACTCACCAACGCCATGGAGCGCGACCACTTGGGCGTGCTGACCGGCTCGCCCATCACCGATGTGTGCATTACGCTCACGGGCGGCCGCGCGCATGCCAAACACACCGAGGGCGGCGATTTTCGCCAGGCCACGTACCGCGCGATTCGCCAGGGGCTCATGCAGGCGCGTGAGGCCGGCGCGGCGGTGCTGCTGGAGCCGTGGTACCACTTTGAGCTTGAGGTGCCGGGGGAGTGCGTGGGCCGGGCGCTCTCGGATGCCACGCGCATGGGTGCCGAGTACGAGCCACCGACGATGGCGGGGGACCGGGCAAAGCTTGTGGGTCGCGTGCCGGCATCTGAGGTGCAGGATTACGCGCTGGAGGTGGCTGCCTACACGAGTGGTCGTGGGCATCTGTATCTAGAGTTCGCCGGCTATGCGGCTTGCCATGATGCCGAGCGCGTCATCGAGGCGGCCGCCTATGAGCCCGAGGCCGATCTGCCCAACACGCCCGACTCGGTCTTTTGCTCTCACGGCGCCGGCTACACGGTCAAATGGTATGACGTACCCGCCGCGGCGCACGTAAAGATCGATCCCGCCACCTTCCGCTCCTATCGCCCCGCCGACCCCACCTTCTTCTGCCATTAGGGGACGGGGTAGAAATGGTAGATTTTTGAACCCTCTGATCCTTGACTAATTGATTTTGGCGCCGACGCTGCAAGAGGGACAGTCCCTTTGTCACCTGCTGATGGTATAACTCGGTATAAGTTGGTATAACTGTTACCAGGGTTTACCGATCTGAGGAGGCCGACATGAATCCAAATCCCTTTAAGCCAACGGCAGGCAAGCGGCCTCCGATGCTCATCGGTCGAGAGTCGGTCATCGAAGATTTTGAGGAAGGACTCGACAACGGCGCCGGAGCGCCGGGTAGGCTCATGCTCATTACGGGAAACCGCGGCTGCGGCAAAACGGTTCTCCTGCGGGAGCTGCAACGTCTAGCCAGCGAGCGCGGATGGGCGGTTATCTCCGATTCCGCTTCGCTTGGCTTATGCGACCGCTTAGCCGACGCGCTTCGCTCGAATAAACCCGTTGTGACGTCAATGGAGTTCGGGCCGTCGTTTGGCCGGATGTCGGTCGAGGCGGCGCGAGCAAAGGGCGAGACGTTACGAGGGCTGGTCAACGAGCGCCTCAAGAAGCTCGGTCCAGGCAAGGGCATACTGTTTGCGATTGACGAGGCGCAGTCTGCGTCTATCGAGGAGCTGGCGGCTCTTGCCGTTCTCTATCAGCAAGTGCTCGGAGATCAGGATGCTACGGGATTGCCCGATAGCGACCAGCGCGGTCTTGCGCTGGTGTTCGCTGGATTGCCCAGTATGGTTGATGACTTGCTCGAAGAGCCGAGCGTGACGTTTTTGCGCCGTGCCCAGCAGCGTACGCTGGGGGCGATTTCTTTGCCCAAGGTGCGCGATTCATATATCCAGACGGTCAAAGACGCTGGTCTTTACGTTGACACGGAGACGGCGGACCTTGCGGCACGCAAGAGCATGGGGCATCCCTATATGGTTCAGCTGGTGGGATATTACATGTGGCGCTCTGCTGTCCGGCGTGGCTCGCAGGTCATCGAAAGGCGCGATGTCGAGGATGGCCATGCGGATGCCGTCTCCGAGTTCTACGAAGCGGTTGACGCGCCCCTGTATTACGGGCTGCGCAGTCCACAGCGCCTTTTTATCGAGGCTATGGCGGTTGACGAGAACAAACCGACGCGCATGGCGGACATCATTGAGCGTTGCGACCGCACCCAGAGCTGGGCGAGTAAATATCGCGCAAGCCTGATTCGCGAGCGCGTCATCGAGGCCGCCGGATACGGCCTCGTCCGGTTTACCGTGCCCATGCTGGGCGAGTATATCCGCGACCGCATTTTATGGCACGAGTAGGGTGATAAAGGTGACGGAACAGAGGATGAGCCCGCAGGCTATCGAGGTACGTGGCGCGCGCGTCCATAACCTTAAAGACATCGATATCGATATTCCGCTGGGAAAGCTTGTGGGCATTGCCGGCGTGTCGGGTTCAGGCAAGAGTTCGCTGGCGCTGGGGGTTCTTTATGCCGAGGGCTCGCGCCGTTACCTGGAGGCGCTCAGCACCTATACTCGCCGTCGTCTGACGCAGGCCGAACACGCCCAGGTGGACGAGGTATTGCACGTACCGGCGGCGCTCGCGCTACACCAGCGTCCGAGCGTGCCGGGTGTGCGTTCCACTTTTGGCACCATGACCGAGCTCAACAATAGCCTGCGCCTGCTCTTTAGCCGCTGCGCCCAGCACGTGTGCCCGCATTGCGGGGCGCGTGTGGAGTCGAGCCTTAACGTGGCTGCGGGCCTGTCGCTCACGTGTCCGACATGCGGCCACGAGTTCTACGCGCCGAGTGCCGAGGATTTGGCCTTCAATAGCGGCGGCGCGTGTCCTACCTGCGGCGGCACCGGTGTCATGCGCGAGGTGGACGAAGCGAGCCTGGTGCCCGACGAGTCAAAGACCATCAACGAGGGCGCAGTACTTCCCTGGGGTACGCTCATGTGGGATCTGATGAAGCAGGTGGCAGGCGAGATGGGCGTACGTACCGACGTGCCGTTTAACCAGCTCACGCCTCAAGAGCGCGACATCGTGTTCCATGGTCCGGCGGTTAAGAAGCACATTCTCTACGTTCCCAAAAACGGCGAGGGCGCCACGCCGCTCGATTTCACCTATTACAACGCCGTCTATACCGTCGAGAATGCGCTCGCCAAGGTCAAGGACGATAAGGGCTTAAAACGCGTTGCGCGCTTTTTGCGCGAGGGAGCATGCCGTGATTGCGGCGGCACGCGTCTCTCCGAGGCCGCGCGCCAGCCCCAGGTGCGCGGTATCAATCTGGCGCAGGCCGCGGCCATGACGCTGGGCGAGGCGATTGAGTGGATGCGCGGGGTGCCCGCATCCTTGCCGCCCGAGATGCGGCCCATGGCGACGGATATCTGCGATTCGTTTTTGAGTGCGGACCGTCGTCTGGTCGACCTGGGTCTCGATTACCTTTCACTCGATCGCGCCGGTGCCACGCTCTCCACGGGTGAGCGCCAGCGTGTGCAGCTCGCCCGCGTGGTGCGCAACCGATCGACGGGCGTGCTCTATGTGCTGGACGAGCCCTCGATTGGCTTGCATCCTGCCAATGTCGACGGCCTGGTGGGCGTGATGCGCGATCTGGTGGATGACGGCAACACCGTGGTTGTTGTCGACCACGATACGCGCGTACTGGCGGAAGCCGACTATCTGGTTGAGATGGGCCCCGTTGCCGGAGCAGGCGGCGGCAATGTAATCGCCGCTGGTACGGTAGACGAGGTTGAGCAATCGCAGGACAGCCGTATCGCGCCGTTTTTGCGCGCCGAGCCCAAGCGCTTGCGTCCGCAGGTGATTGACGACGAAATGTTCGACCAGGGCCATATCCGCATGGCGACCGATGCCATCCATACCGTCAAGCCGCTCGAAGTCGATATCCCGCGTGGCCGTCTTGTCGCGGTAACGGGCGTTTCGGGTTCGGGTAAGACGACGTTGGTGCTTGAGACGCTCATCCCGGCACTCAAGGCGCAGGCAGCTGGCGAGCGCCTGCCGGGGCACGTGCGTTGGGTCGATGCCGAAGGTATTGCCCGCGCAAACCTGATTGACGCTACGCCCATCGGCGCCAACGTGCGCTCGACGGTCGCAACCTATGCCGACATCCATGACGAGCTGCGCCGCGCCTTCGCCCGTACGCCCGAGGCCAAGGCAGCTGGCTACAAGGCGGGTGCCTTTAGCTACAATACTGGCGCCTTGCGCTGCCCTACGTGCGATGGCACGGGATCGATATCGCTCGACGTGCAGTTTTTGCCCGATGTCGAGATCGTCTGCCCGGCATGTCGCGGTTCGCGTTATGCAGACGCGGCTTCGCGTATCCATCGCGAGGGCAAGGACGGGAGTCTGCTTACGTTGCCGCAGCTCATGGACATGAGTGTGGACGAGGCCATCGACGCCACACTGGGACTCAAGAAGGTTCAGACGCGCTTGCAGACCTTGCACGACCTGGGCCTGGGTTATCTCACACTTGGCGAGCCCACACCGGCGCTTTCGGGCGGTGAGGCACAGCGTCTAAAGCTTGCGAGCGAGATGGGCCGCGTGCAGGATGATACTGTATTCGTGTTCGACGAACCCACGATCGGCCTGCATCCGCTCGATGTTCAGGTGTTGCTGAGTGTGTTCGACGGCCTCGTTGCCAAGGGCGCCACGGTTATCGTGATCGAACACGATCTCGACCTTATCCGTAACGCCGATTACGTAATCGACATGGGCCCAGGCGGTGGCGACGCCGGCGGGCAAATCGTCTGCGCCGGCACGCCGGGCGACATCGCGGCCTGCTCCAAGAGCATTACCGGTCGCTACCTATAGGCAATGTGACAAAGGGACTGCCTCTTTGTCACATTGATTTCTATTTCACGCATTGAGCCGCGAGATAGTCGCGGAAGAATGGCAATTCAAATGCGACGAGCCCTCGTCCTCGTTCTCCGATGATGCCGGCATCTATCATGCGGCGTCGGTAGCGGGAGACCTGCTGCGGCGAACGCTTAAGGCGCTCGATAAGGTCGGCGGTGGTGGACTCTTCTTCGTCATCGAGCATGGCGATGAGGAATCGCTTGTCCTCTGCAGTGAGTTCCCGATAGGTTGCCGCGAGGATTCGGTCGTCCATCTCGTCGCGCGCGATTTTGATTCCCAGGTCAAAGTCGCGTGACGAGATTTCCTTCGAATCGCTTGTGAGATCCCAGGCACGGTAGCCTACGAGTTGCAATAGGAAGGGAAAACCAGAGATCGAGCGAACGGCTCTATCGATTCCCTCGGCATCTGCCAGGCGATCGTTTTCCTGGATTGTGCGAATCAAGGCCTCGCGCACGTCATAGTCGGCAATGCGACCCAGATGATATTGTTGGGCGCGGCGAAGGAACGAGACCGTCTTGTGGTTCAGCAACGTCGAGACATTGTTGGGAAGTCCCGCCATGAGCAGGGCGACGCGTTTCCCATCGGTCACAAAGTGCTGATACGTCGCTGCGAGCTGAATCATCTCGTCGAGTGTCGGGTCCACCTCGTCAACCGTGACGAGCAGACCGGTACCGGCCCCGTTGAGCTGGTCGATGATATCGCTCATGCGATAACGCCAGGTTGAGGCATCGTGAACGCGATTGACCTCGATGCTGCCGAGCGGTGCAATTCCGAGGCCGGTGACTTCGAAGTGGTAGGACGAGTCGATGAGATGGGCTGCGGCGCGTTTCGTCCCGAACTCGATTTCCTCAAGCATTCCCGGGAGCGCGGTCGTCTTTACGGCTATCCAGCCGTGGGATTCCGCCCTTGTCGCGAGCGATGACATGAGAGCGGTTTTACCGGTTCCACGCGCGCCTGAGAAGATCGAGGTCAATTCTGGGCGCCTGCGCTGGCTCAAGAAGGCACGGTCCAAATCCCGAATAATCTGTTGTCTGCCAGCGAGATGGGCAGGAACCTCACCAAAACTGGGGGTAAACGGGTTCTCGAGATATTTCACAAGCCTCTCCTTTCACACCGCCATTTAACTTCATTTTACTTTAGTTAATTCTGATTAAAAGTGAGGGCTCTTTATCTAGAGCATCGATTAGGCGTGTGTGCCATCGGCGTGGCGCTTGAATGTGACAAAGGGATAGTCCCTTTGTCACATTCCCGGAAAGCCTGCCTGGCGCAGGGCCTCGTAGAGGACGATGGCGGCGCTGTTGGAGAGGTTGAGTGCGCTGATGCGGTAGTCGTCGGGATTGACGAAGTTGCCGCAGATGTCCTGTTGAAGGATGACCTCGTGGCTGTCCTCGGTATGCCCCAGCGATTCCTCGTGAGCTTCCCATGCCTCGGCGTTGTCAAGCGAATCGCAATCGCGCAGCATCGGGATGCGCTCGCAGCGCTCGGGCGCTGTGGCAAGCAGTGGCTCGGGAATGCCCGAGCTCTCGCTGCCAAAGACCAAATAGTCACCGTCACGGTAGGTGCTTTGCGCATAGGTGCGGCGTGCCTTTTTGGTCAGCAGGTGCAGGCGACCATCGGCGGGGGAGAGGCCGTTGCGCGCAAGGAAATCCTCCCAGCTGGCATAGGTCGTCACGTCCAAGTTTTGCCAGTAGCCCAGTCCGGCGCGACGCACCGTCTTGTCGTCGAGCGAAAACCCCAGCGGCTCCACCAGATGCAGGCGGGCGCCGGTAACCACGCAGGTGCGGCCGATATTGCCCGTATTGGCCGGAATCTCGGGCGCATACAGCACGATATTGAACATGAATCTCCTTGGCTCAGAACGAAAAACCACCACGAAGGGCACCTTCGTGGTGGTTTGGCGGTTACGTAGGCGGACAAATGCCCGCTTGGATAAACCTAGGCGCGGTGCCAGTCGGTCAGGCAGGCATCGAGGGAGGCGATGAGCGCATCCTTGTCCATGTGACGGCCGATGATGCACAGGCTCGTCATACGGTCGCCCGTCTCGTCGTCCCAAATCTGCATGATCTCGGGGTTCTCGTCGATGATCTTCTGCTTCTCGCCCTCGGGCGCCGAGTCGACAAACAGGCCGTTCTCCATCAGGCGCATCTGGTGGCCGGCCTGCTCAAACATGTAGCACATGTCCGGATCGCCGGTCTGCCACAGCGGGCCCTTGACGCGAATGACCTCGTCGGGCCACTCCTGCTCAACAAAATTGGTGAACTTCTGCAGGTCAAACGGCTTGCGGCGCGAGTACACAAAGGTCTCGATGTCGTACTCGAGCACCTCGGGGTCGTCGTGCTCCTCGGGATGCTCCATGGCCTCGATCCAGGCGGCGGAGTTGTAGGCGCGCATAAAGTCGAAGCGGTCGGTGTCGAGCAGCTCCTCCATGGGGACCTCGCCGTTTTGGGCCTCGACGATCACGGCGTCCTTCTGCAGGCTGCGCACGATGGCCTTGAGCTCGGCGATTTGCTCAGGGCTCACGGTATCGGTCTTGTTGAGGATCAGCGTGGAGCAGAACTCGATCTGCTGGATGAGCAGGCTCTCTATGTCGTCCTCGTCGATATCCTCAGCCAGCAGGTCGCGGCCGCCGTTGAACTCGTCGTACATGCGGGCGCAGTCGACCACGGCCACGATGTTGTCGAGCGCGAGCTTGGGCTCGCCGCCCACTTTGGCCTCGTCGCAGAAGCTCGAGATGGTGTAGGCGATGGGGATAGGCTCGCAAATGCCCGAAGCCTCGATGATGATGTAGTCGAAGTTGCCCGAATCGGCGATGCCCTGCAGCTGGTTAGCAAGGTCGTCCGAAAGCGTGCAGCAGATGCAGCCGTTGGTGAGCGGGATGAGGTCGTCGGTCTCGGAAAGGCCGCCGTCGGCGATAAGGCTGGCGTCGACGTTGATCTCGCCGATATCGTTGACGATCACGGCGGCGCGGATGCCGCCATCGTTAGCGAGGATGTGGTTGAGCAGCGTGGTCTTGCCGGCACCGAGGTATCCGGTAAGCATGATGATCTTCACGGGTTTGTTGGGCATGTGCCCTCCTTTGTTAGACATGGCTTACAGTTAAATCTTATGCCAAACGCCTGCTCTTATACCCACGCGCCGGCAAATAACACAGGCTACTCCCAGGCTCCCCACACATCGGGGCAATAACCGACGGTGGCCTTTTTGCCGTTGCGCACGATGGGCTCGGCTAGAACCTGCTGATTCTCGAGCAGTTTATCGAAGCGCTGGCTAGGGGTGAGGTGCTGGATGAGCGCGAGCGTCTCCTCGTCCTTAGCCTTGGGGTTGAGCAGCTTGTCGATGCCGCCGACCGCCTGCATCACGCTCGTGAGCTCGCCCTTGCTCATCTCCTTTTCCTTAAGGTCGATAAACTGCACCTTAATGCGGCGCTCCTTAAAATAACGCTGAGCCTTCTTGGTATCGAAAGACTTTTTGGTGCCAAAAATTTGCACGTTCATGTATTTGTTCCGCCGTTCTACCTGATGAAGTTGGTGCGCTCGCGATCGGCTTCGGGGGCTTCGATGCCGGCGGCCTGTCCTGCCTCGATACAATGCAGGAGCCAGGCCATGTTCTTGCCGATGTTGCGCATGGTGGCAAGGCCCTCGGCATCCCCATCGGCGTCGCCGGGCACGCAGCCAAACACGTTGTTCCAGTAGGTGGAAGCAACCACGGGCATCTGGTTGATGGTGAAGTACTTATTGAGCACATCGAAGGTGGTCGACGTACCGCCGCGACGGGCGACGGCGACGGCAGCGCCCGGCTTGTGTGCAAAGGCTTTGCTTCCGGCATAGAAGGCGCGATCGAGGGCCGAAAGGATGCGGCCGCTGGGGTGCGCATAGTAGACGGGCGAGCCAAAGACAAAGCCATCTGCCTGCTTGGCGGCAGCGATCAGCTCGTTCACCACGTCGTCGTCAAAGGTGCAGCGACCGCCAAGCTTGCCGCACTGGCCGCAACCGATGCAATCGCGAATGGGCTTGGCGCCCAGCTGAAACACCTCGGTATCAATGCCTTCTGCATTGAGCTGCTCGGCGACCTCGGCGAGTGCACGGGCGGTGTTGCCGTTTGCCTTGGGGCTGCCATTGACCAAAAGAACCTTCATCACAAACTCCCTCTGCTTTTGGTGACTTCTGCAGAGGATTATCGCACGATGGGGGAGGCGGCGCGGGCGCGGTGCTAATCCAGTTTGGTACCTGGCACCTGCACGGCTTTCCCGAGCAACGCTTTGAGCTCGTTCAAAATGGAAACGGGTTGTCGATCGACAGCGTCCAGATGAAGCGTCGCTACACGAATGGGTGGCTGATATTCAAGCGAGCCGATGAGCACGGGGGAATCCAGGAACCGCTCGATTTCGTCTGCGATCGAGTCGGTCTCTTCGGGATTAAAGTCGTCGAAAAGCGCCACGAATGTCGGCCCCGTCGAGCGGAACAGGCGACCCTTGCCGCGCGAGCATTCCATAAGGCAGGCGGCGCTTTCTGCCAAAACGCGGTCGCCTGCATCGAATCCAAAGCGGGCATTGACCTCGGCGATATCGTCAACCTTAATGGCAATAAAGCCTGCCTCGCGCGCCACGCGACGCATTTCGCCAATGGCGTTGACCAGGGCGTGAATATCGCCCAGGCCGGTCACGGAGTCGGTCGTATCCGCTAGGCTTCGGTTGATGATAATGCCCACATACATGTTGGGCTCGGTATCGGTGCCGTCCAAGCGGTAGCCCGTGCAGTCGCAAAGCACGTATTTTCCGGTGGCGTCCATTACGCGATACTGCATGTAGTGGAAGTGCCACGTGCCGTTTATCACCATGTCGAGCTCGGCGCGTACGTTGTCGCGGTCCTCGGGATGAACGCGGGCAAGCCACATATCGACCGAATTAAAAGGGTGCTGGGAGGGCAGGTCAAAATCGCGCACGGCGTTAACCGACCATTGCGATTCGCCCGTATCGAGGTTAAGGATGAACGGATAGCGCGTCTCGGAGCTCATGGAGATCGCTTGGAACACCCGGTCGTTGCAGGGAAGCTGATCGACGATTGGGCGTTGCGGCGCGTCATTGTCTTTCGGCTGCTGCACACGATGCATAAGCTTATAGCGATACATCTTGCGATCGGCATCCATCGTCATCTGGCGGCGCGTGTCGCCGGCAAGTGGATCGACGCGCGAGCAGCCAAAGCTAAAGCTGCCGATCATGGGCGCCTTGCCGCCTGAGCTCGCCTCGATCAGCCCGGCACGTACCTGCTCCAAGCGCTGCTCGAGTTCAGTCTCGTTTGCGGAGGGCGAGATGAGCACAAACTCGTCTCCACCGATACGGAACAGCATCTCATCGTGCTCCATGGTTTCGGAGAGCGTGCGGCAGATGCTCAGAATATAGCGATTGCCTTCGGCGTGGCCAAACCTATCATTGCAATGTTTTAGATGGTCGATGTCAATATAGGCGCAGGTGAAGGGGTTGCCTTTGTGCCAGAGTTGCTCGACGTGACGGTCGAGTCCGCTGCGGTTGCCCAAGTTGGTGAGCGGGTCGATATAGGCGTTGCTCTCAAGCAGCCGGCGCTCTTGTTGCAGGATGGCGTGCGTCTTTTGCAGTTGCTCGCCAACGGCGCGTAGCCCAGCGGGCAGCGCGGCAACATCGAGTTCGGCGGTCGAGATGCCATTCGCAAGCCGCTGAAGATAGGCAATAATCGATTGCTCGCCCAGGCGATATGACTCGTTCATGATGGATACCCTCCTTGGACGGAACAGCGGTTTGTATCATATCCCCAATTCGGTTTGAATTGGGGATATAAGTTGGCTAATGGAGGCAAATCCCTCTGCTCGGCGGTGGCGTTTTGCGCGCGAGCGTATCAGTTGTTATTGCCACCATCGAGCAATGCCTCAAAATCCTTCGCCGGCATGGGACGGTAGTAGAGGAAGCCCTGAGCGTAGCGGGCGCCCATTTGTCGTAGCATGTTTGCCTGCTCATTTGTCTCGACGCCTTCAACCACGACGGGCAGATGGAGCGACTGCGCCATCTCGAGCATCGATGACACGATCTGCGCGCTGCGGCCTTGATCGCGGTCGGTGGGCACAAAGGTGCGGTCGAGCTTGATGACGTCGACGTTGACGTTCTTGAGCATCGCGAGCGTGGACTGGCCGGTGCCAAAATCGTCCATGTAGGTCGAGAAGCCACGGGTGTGCAGATCCGCGGTCAGCTTATCCACGGCCTCGGACTCTCCGGTATAGGCGGTCTCGGTGATCTCGATGTGCATGAGTTCGGGCGGCAGGTTGTACTGGGCGGCGAGCGACCCCATATGCTCGGCGACATCGCAGGCAAGAATGTCTACGCGCGACACATTGAGGGAAATCGGAACCACGCGAAGTCCTCGATTGAGGCGCTCGCGGAGCCACATGGCGACGCCCTGCCAAACATATTTGTCGAGTGTCACTACAAAGCCGCTTTCCTCGAGTGCGGGGATAAACGTTGCGGGCGAAATGAGAGAGCCGTCCTTGTCAATCCAGCGGGTGAGTGCTTCGGCGCCAATAATCTCGCCGGTTTCCATATCGACCTGGGGCTGAAGATAGTACGTGATGCGACCATTTGACAGCGCGTACTGGAATTCGGTCAGCGTGCGGTTGAACACGATTTCGCGCTTGTACTCCTCGGGGCAAAAAATGGCAATGCGCTTCTTAAAGTCGTTTTTTGCGCGCCGATTGGTAAACATGGCCTTTGCCTGCGCGTCGATGGTGATCTCCTCATTGGAATCGATGGGATAAACGCCCATGGACGGCCAAAAACCTACGCCGCCACCATGCCTGGCTACTGCCTCGCGAACGCGGTTGTAGATTTGATGGACGGTGATGTGCTTAAAGGGGATGAGTACGCAAAAGTCATCTTGGCCCCAGTACCCTGCGACGCCCATGCCGGCATTCTCGATGTCCTTGAGGACCGTGCCCACATCGGCAAGCAGGCGGTCGCCTTCGGCCTGTCCATACCATTCGTTAAACAGGCGCATGTGGCCCATGTCGACCGTGGCGATGCACCAGGCGCCGTCGCGCCTTGCCTCGAGAAAAGCGTTGGCGCGCCGCATAAACTCGCTGGGTCGATAGAGGCCCGTGAGCGAGTCGATACGTTCGGCGATGGCGCTTTTGCGCTCAGCCTCGGGTATGGGGAGGCTGTCGTTGGGAACAAGCCCGCCGGCCGTGCGAAGGCGACGGTCGAGTTCGCCTAAAACGGCGGTCGCCTGATGGGTTAAGTGCTCGTAAAATGCCGGGACGACAAGACAGACGGGAGTAATGGTGTCGCCCGCGATTTGCACAGGAGCGAAAACGGCCTCTTTAAGGTGGCGGGTCAGTTGCTCGAATGCCTCGTGGTCCAGGTCGTTGCTGAGCACGACGAACTGGACGCTACGTGAACGGTAGACCCGGCTCCTGCCGCGAGTGATCGACAGCATACGGCCTGCGTATTCGGCAAGCATGTTGTCGACGGCCTCGGCCCCGTAGAGCTCGTTGAGCTTTGTCGTGCCACGAACGCGCACCGCTATAAGCCCTGTCTCGCAACGATCGCGGCGGCAGGCGTCGATGGCGTTGGCCAGCATGCGCTGCGTTCCGAGGCCTGTGGCGGCGTCGACGGTTTCGGCAAGTGAGTGGTTGACGAGCTCGCCGACATAGAGCGAGGGGACATTTCCGTCGCCGTCGATACGAAACCCGCGAGCACGGCAAAGGACGTAGTCGCCGACGGCGTTGCGCACACGATACTGCATGACGCGACGGTGCTTGGTACCGTTGTAGACTTGGTCGATGTCGTTGACGCAGGCCTCAAGGTCGTCGGGATGGACGCGCATTTTCCAGTAATCGCGACAGTTGTCTATGTGCTCTGAGGGAAGGCCAAGATCGCGCAAGGCACCTTGTGACCAAAGGGTGCGATGTTTGTCCAAGTTCTCGATAAAGAAATAACGGCCCTCGTTGAGCATCGAAAAGGCGTCAAAAATACGATCGCTTATTTCGAAGTCGTCGGCGTGAACTTGCGTGATATTGCGTCGATCGAGGTGCATGGCATGACGTAGCTTGTAGTCGTGCATGCGATGGTCGGCATCGAGCGTCATGCGATTATGGGTGCACATGCTGTGGGGGGCTATTATTCGACAAACGGTAGCGTGACGATGCGATGTCCGATAAAAATGCGACTGAGACGATATATGTTGACGGGTATACTTGTCCCGGTTTAAAACGCAGGAACGGAGATGGTCGCATGGCACAGCCGGATACGACGCGCACGGTGGGGCTTGCGCTCGAGGGAGGCGGCTACCGCGGTATGTATACGGCGGGCGTGCTCGACGTTTGGATGGAGCACGGCTTAACTTGCGACCATATGGTGGGTGTCTCGGCGGGCGCGGCGTTTGGCTACAATTTTAAATCGCGCCAGATCGGCCGCGCCATTCGCTACAACAAGGCCTATTGCGCCGACAAACGCTATGCGAGCGTGACCAGCTGGCTGCGAACCGGCGATATGTTCAATGCCGACTTTGCCTATCACGAGGTGCCCATCGAGCGCGACCCCATCGACTTGGAGACATATCGCGCCTGCCCCATGCGGTTTACGTGCGTGTGTACCGATATCGAGACGGGCAAGGCCGTCTATCACGATCTGCCGTATGGCGACGAGCGCGATATCGAGTGGATCCGGGCGTCGTCGGCAATTCCCGTGGCGACGCGTCCCGTTGCTATTGACGGGCATAAGTATCTGGATGGTGGCGTGGCTGATTCTATTCCCAGCGCATGGCTGTTTGCGCAGGGGTATGACCGCAATATCGTGGTACTCACGCAGCCGGCGGGCTTTGTGAAGCAGCCCAACAGCGTGATGCCCATGCTGCGGCGCGTGTTCCGTCACTATCCGGAGTTTGTCGCAGCGCTCGAGCATCGGCATGAGGTCTACAATGCCACGCTCGATGACCTGGCACGTCGTGAGGCCGCCGGCGATATCTTTGTGGTGCGGCCGAGCGAATCGGTGAAGGTGCCGTCGCTGTGTCGCGAGCCCGATGAACTTGAGCGCATCTACCAGATTGGTCGCCGCGATGCGGAGGCGACCTTGCCGGCACTGGAGGCATATCTGGCAGGGTAGAGGCTGCTGCCGCCATCTCGGCGGAAAGCGCATCCCGGAATGGAGATCCAAACTGGGATGCGTTTTCCATTGCTGAAGTTATGGGGTCGCGGAGCAACTGCTCGGCCTATGCCTATGCCTGCTGCCAGGTGTCGACGAGCTCCTTGGCCGCGGCGTAGGGGTCATCGGCGCTGCAGACGGCACTCACCACAAAGAAGCCGTCGACGCCGGTGGCCTTAAGCTGCGGCAAGTCGGCTGTCTTGACGCCGCCGCCCACCACGATGGGCACGGGGCTTGCCGCGTGGAGTGCGGCCAGGTCCTCAAAGCTTTTGGTGATGATGGAGCCGTCGGCCGCGCGTCCGCAGTCGCGCTTGGTCTCGGTCTCGTGGAGCGGGCCGATGCCCAGGTAGTCGACCAGGCTCATGTCGGCGGTCTTGACGTACTCGAGCATCTCCTCGCAACGGGCTGAAAGGCCCACAATGGCATCGGGGCCCAGCAGCTTGCGGCAGACCTCGACGGGAATATCGCTCTGGCCCACGTGCACGCCGTCGACGGCAATACCCTGCTCGCGTGCGGCGAGTACGCAGTCAAGGCGGTCGTCGATCAGCAAGGCGACCTGACCGGTCTTGCCGGCCTGTGCGATAGCCTGCGCGGCGTCGCCGGTCAGCGCAATGATCTCGCGGGCGCTTGCCACCTTGGAGCGCACCTGAATGCAGGTAAAGCCGGCGTCGAGCGCCTGGGCCACCACATCGCCCACGGGACGTCCCAGCGTGTTTTCGGGGCCGAGTACCAGATAGGCCGAGATATCAAGGTTGTCGCGGATGCTCATCGTGCTTCCTCCTGCTTTTTGATCTGCGCTTCCATGCGCTCGAGTTTGCCGGTCATGGTGTCGGTAAATCCGGGACGAATATCGGCTTTGAGCACGACTTCGGTGCGGATGCCCTTGCTCGCCAACACAAAGGTTGCGTCGCGTACGACCTGCATGACCTCGTCCCAGTCGCCCTCGATCTCGGTGAACATCGAGGTGGTGCGGTTGGGAAGGCAGCTCTCGCGAATAACACGCACGACCTCGGCGACCTCGGCGGATAGTTCATCGCCGGTGCCGCACGGGGCGATGGCCACGGCGACGAGCGTGTTCATGCCGGTATTGGTTGCGGGATCGGACATGGCCTATGCCTCCTCGAGCTCGAGTTGGTTATCGGCAATGTCCTGGGCGGTTGCGCGGTAGAGCTCGTCGATAAAGGCGACCTTAAAGCTTGCCGGGGCATCGGCGACGGCGGCGGCACGCGTGCCGGCCACGTTGTAGGCGGCGGTGCCGCAGACGGCTGCCGTAAACGGGTCGGCGGCACAGGCGTACACGGCCAGCACGCCGCCCTGCGAGCAGCCGCAGCCGGTGATCTTGGACATGAGCGGGCTGCCGCCGTGGGACTTGGCCACGGTCGTGCCGTCGGTAATCAGGTCGACTTCGCCCGAGACCACAACGGCGCCGCCGGTGTAGCGGGCGAGCGCCACGGCGGCATCGCGGGCGGCGTCGACCGTGTCGGTGGTATCGACACCGCGTACGCGGCTCAGATCAGCCGCCTCGCCCTCAAGACCCCACAGGCCGGCGAGTGCGATGATCTCGGAGGCGTTGCCGCGCACGATGGCGGGCTTGTACTGCTTGAGCTCGTTTACCAGCTGGGTGCGAAGGCTACCGATGCCCAGGCCCACCGGATCGAGCACCCAGGGCTTGCCGGCGTCGTGTGCCGCCTTCGCCGCGCGGGGAATCGTCTGCTCGTAGATAGGGAAGAGCGTGCCCATGTTGAGATAGATGGCGCCGCCGCCGGCAACGAGCGCTTCGCCCTCGTCGGGCAGATAGACCATGGCGGCCGATCCGCCCACGGCGAGCTGTGCGTTGGCGACAAAGTCGATCGTCACCGTGTTGGTGATGGAGCCGGCCATCGGATTGGTGGCGCGAATCTCCTCTACGGCCTTGACCACATTTTGCTTAAGCTGTTCCGAATCAATCACTGCACATGCCTCCTTGGCATAGAAAAGGGGCGCTGTGCATAGACAGCGCCCCTGTAAAGGCGGCATGCTCCCTACGCCAGCATTAACTGACAGGTTCAAAGGATTGGGCCCCATGCCCTCTCAGCCTTGTGGTTTGCACCGCCGGCACTCCCGCATCGAATCTGTTGCTCCCTATACTAGCGCACCTGCCAAAAAGGGACAGGTTTATTTTGGCAGGTCGTTACAATAGGTAGGACCGATACGAATGGGGGGCCTTATGATTAAACTTGTGCTGACCGATATGGACGATACGCTGATTCCAGCCGGGCATGACGGCGCTAGCGACTACGCCATTGAGGGTATTCATGCCATGCAGGCGGCGGGTCTGCATTTTGGCCCGGTTTCGGGTCGCCAGCCGTCCGCGATGGGCTGGATGTTCAAAAATCGTTCCGAGTGTTTTTCGACTGGCGCGTTCTGTAACGGCCAGGTGATGTTTGTCGACGGCGAGGTTGTTGCCTCCCGTGCGAGCGACAACGGTGCCCTCATGCGTCTTGCCGACTATCTGGAGCAAGAGACCGACGATACCTATCTGAAGGTCTATAGCCTGGGCGATGACTTTTGGGGCAACGATGCCTATTGTGTGACGAGCGACCCCGAGCGCGTTCGTCGCGCCATGGAGTCGGGTGGCAACGCGTGGCTCAAAGGCGAAGAGGCCCCGTGCCGTCCCGTCGTCGATGACGCGCCGGTGTTCAAGGCGAATATTTGGAGTGCCCGTTCGCGTGAGGAGCTCGCGGAGCTACGCGAGCGCGTTGCCGCTGAGGTGCCGGAACTCTCGCTCGTGTTTCCCAACAATCGTGTGCGCCTGTTCGACATTCTTCCAGCAGATTGGGACAAGGGTTGCGCTGCGCTGGAGTTGGCGCGCGCTTTGGGCCTGACGCCCGACGAGGTCGCCGTATTTGGCGATTCCGATAACGATTTGCCCATGATCGATGCCGTTCCCAACTCCGTTGCAGTCGCCAATGCCAACGAGGCTGTCACGGCTGCCGCGCGCTGGCATATCGGCGCTGCGGCAGACGATGCGGTTGCCGGGGCTTTGCATCAGATTGCCGCTTGCGCCGCGACGGGGGAGATGCCGCCGTTTATGCGCCTGCCGGGTACTGCCGACGCGAATCTCACGAACAGCTAAGGAGACAGCCATGAAGCTCCAGCAGCTCAGATATGTCGTCAAAGTTGCCGAATGCGGCAGCATTACCGAGGCCTCGCGCCGGCTCTTTGTATCGCAGCCTTCGATTACCGCGTCGATTCGCGATCTCGAAAACGAGATGGGTGTGCACATCTTTGAGCGCACCAACAAGGGCGTCATTGTGTCCGAAGAGGGCGAGACCTTCTTGGGCTATGCGCGCCAGGTACTCGACCAGGCCGACCTGCTCGAGGGCAAGTACAAGGGCGCATCCGAGCAGGTGCCGCACTTTAGTGTGAGCTGCCAGCATTATTCCTTTGCCGTCAACGCGTTTGTCGACGTGATCCGCGAGTTCGATGCCGCGCGTTACGACTTCACCCTGCGCGAGGAGCAGACTCACGAGATTATCGAGGATGTCGCGCATATGAAAAGCGAACTGGGCATCCTGTACTTATCCGAGCATAACCGCGAGGTCATCGAGCGCATGCTGGTGGCCAACGAGCTCGTGTTCGAAGGACTCTTCTGCGCCACGCCGCATGTCTTCGTCTGCGCCGACCATCCGCTGGCGGACCGCTCCAACGTGACGCTCGAGGATCTGGAAGACTACCCGTTCCTGTCCTACGAGCAGGGCAGCTACAACTCGTTTTACTATTCCGAGGAGCTGACCTCGACGTTCGAGCGTCGCAAAAATATCCGCGTGCGCGACCGTGCGACGTTGTTCAATTTGGCCATGGGCCTCAACGGCTACACGGTATGCTCGGGCGTGATCAGCCACGAGCTCAACGGCCCCGGCATTATCTCGATTCCGCTCGACGTGGACGAGTACATGGAGATTGGCATCATCACGCGCAAGAACACGACGCTCACGCGCTACGGTCGGGCCTATATCGACGCGATTCGTCAGCATATCTAGGCTGCTGTGCTCCGCACGGTTCAAGTCTCTTTATGACAGTCCAGACTGATATAGGAAGCATCTATATCAAACTGTTATAAACGTATATTTTACGATGGTCATATGAGCGCTCATACTCTGTCCCAGTAAAGCAACCAATGCAAAGGGAGATATCTATGAGCATTTCGATTCAACCGAACGCGCCGTTTCGCGCCGATATTGTCGGCAGCTTTCTTCGTCCGCAGGCTGTAAAGGACGCCCGTGCCGCCTATGTCGCGGGTAAACTCGACGCTTCCGGCCTTAAGGCCGTCGAGGACGATGCCATTCGCGATTTGGTGGCAAAGCAGAAGGCCGCCGGCCTGCAGGTCATCACCGATGGTGAGTTTCGCCGCAGCTACTGGCACCTCGATTTTATGTGGGGCCTTAACGGCATTGAACGCCGTACCTCGCGTACGGGTTATATGTTCCACGACGAGGAGACCACAGCCGACACCGCCGTGGTAACCGGCCCCATTAGCGGCGAGAACCATCCGTTCGTCGAGCACTTTAAATTTGTCAAGGCGCTCGAGGGGGAGGGCCAGGTCGCGCGGCAAACCATTCCGGCGCCGATCCAGACGTTCTCCGAAGTCACGCTCGACCGCTGCGACGGCCAGCAGGAGAGCCTGCGCGCTGTCTATAAGACCGATGAGGAACTTGCCGACGCCATCGCAGCCGCTTATCGCACGGTGATCGCCGACCTGTACGCAGCAGGCTGCCGCAACATCCAGTTTGATGACTGCACCTGGGGCATCTACTGCGACACCGATTTTGTCGCCAAAACCGGCATGAGCCCGGTCGACCTGCAAAAGGTAAGCGAGCTGGGCGTGGCGCTCAACAATGCCGCCATCGCGGACAAGCCCGACGATCTGGTCATCAACACGCATGTGTGCCGCGGCAACTACCACTCCACCTATGCCTTCGAGGGCGGCTATGACCCCATCGCGCCGTACCTGTTCGCAAACGAGGATGTCGATGCATTTTACCTGGAGTTCGATACGCCGCGCGCCGGCGGTTTTGAGCCGCTCAAGTACGTTGCCCCGGGCAAGAAGGTCGTGCTGGGCTTGGTGACCACCAAGGCCGCTGAGCTTGAGGACGAGGATGCCATCGTCGAGCGTATTCACGAGGCCGCAAAGTATGTTCCGCTCGAGAGCCTGTATCTGTCGCCCCAGTGCGGCTTTGCCAGCTGCGAGATTGGCAACAAGCTGACCGAGGACGAGCAATGGGCAAAGATCGCGCTGGTCAAGCGCATTGCGGAGCGTGTCTGGAAATAACGATGCCGTTCGCAGGTGGCGGCGCGTGCGAGGCACTACGTATCGCGTACAATGGTTCGGATCGTATCGTTCGGGCAGGTTATCCGATATGCCTGATCGCCCTTCCATTCGAAAGGACATCCATGTCCCAGTCCTCGACGCCCGCCGTCAGCGATGCCATCTACGACGCATCGTCGCTCGGCCGCCCGCGCATGTTCCTGCTCGGTCTGCAGCACCTGTTTGCCATGTTTGGTGCCACGGTGCTGGTGCCCGTGCTCACCGGTCACTCGGTTTCGGCGACGCTTTTGTTTGCCGGCTTGGGAACGCTGCTGTTCCACTTCCTGTCGCGCGGTAGGGTGCCGGCATTTTTGGGCTCATCGTTTGCCTTTATTGCCGGTTATGCCGCAATCGCGCCCAACGGCGAGACCGAGCTTTTGCCCTACGCCTGCCTGGGCGTAGCTTGTGCCGGTCTGCTCTATCCGGTGCTGGCGGCGCTCTTCCGCGCGTTTGGCGCCAAGCGTGTCATGCGTTTCTTTCCGCCGGTGGTGACTGGCCCCATCGTCATTTCCATCGGCTTGATCCTGGCAAGTTCCGCTATTGCTAACTGCCAGACCAACTGGCTTGTGGCTGTCATTGGCGTTGCCGTTATCGTCATCTGCAACATCTGGGGCCGTGGCATGGTCAAGATCGTGCCGATTTTGCTGGGCGTTGTGGTGAGCTATGCCGTTGCGGCTGCGCTCGGCGAGGTTGATTTCTCGGGCGTTGCCGCCGCTCCGTGGGTCGGTCTGCCCATCGTGTGGGACAACACCGTGTTTGCACTCTTTGGGCCGCAGTTCGATAGCGGTCTTGCCACGACGGCCATCATCACCATCATGCCGCTGGCCTTCGCGACCATGATCGAGCATATCGGCGATATCTCTGCTATCGGTTCGACTTGCGAGCGCAACTACATTGCCGATCCCGGTCTGCATCGCACGCTGCTCGGCGACGGCCTTGCCACGATTCTGGCTTCGCTCTTTGGCGCTCCGGCCAACACTACGTATGGTGAGAACACCGGCGTGCTCGCCCTGACGCGCGTGTTCGACCCGCGCGTAATTCGAATTGCCGCGTGTTGCGCCATCGTGCTTTCGTTCTGCCCCAAGTTCGCGGCTGTCATTGCGGCCATGCCGGCGTGTGTGATCGGCGGTGTGTCGCTCGTGCTCTACGGCATGATCAGCGCTGTGGGCGTCCGCAACCTCATCGAGAACCAGGTCGATTTCCAGAACAACCGCAACGTGCTGGTTGCCGCGCTGGTGCTCGTGCTTTCGCTCGGCATCGCGTACAGCACCGCCGGCGCCATCGTGCTGGAGCTGGTCGGCGTGACCATTTCGCTGTCCGGCATTGCCGTGGGCTCACTGGTGGGCATTGTGCTCAACGCCATCCTGCCGGGTAACGACTTTGAGTTTGATGTCTCCGAGCTCGAGGAGGCTGCTGAGTAGCAGCTGCGTTCAGCTAAAACAAGATATGGTGCCCATGCGTATATGCGTGTGGGCACCATTTTTAATGTGTCAGTATCCAGTGGATGCTGCGGGCCATGCGTAAGTCGGTTTGGGCAAAGTGATTGCCGGGGTTGAGCTCCAGCGTTGTTGGAATGCCGCGCTCGACGAGCAACGCTTCCATCGCGCGTGTGTCGTCGAGTACATGCCGCATCATGCGGTTGGGCGTCTTGGTTTCCTTTTTGCCGAGTGACAGGTAGACGGCTTGCGGGCTGCCGGCAAAAGGGGCCGTGCTGGCACGGTCGACAAAGTCGGGAAACCATAGCGACCCCGATGCGCTCGCGGCGCGGTCAAAGGCGTCGGTTTGCCAGAGGGACCAGAGTGCGAAGAGGCCCGCGAGCGAGTAACCGGCAATGCCGCGCCGGGTGGGCGGCTGAGGAAGCGACGACTCGACCTGGGGGATTATCTGATTCAGCAGCTCATCAAGAAAATCGGCAGCTTGGCCGCCGAAAGGCTCGGCATCGCGTACGGTCCCGTCGCATGCCCAGGGGCTCAGCTCGCGATTCCAATCGAGCCCGCCAATGGCGACAAGGGTGAACGGCGGACAGCCGAGCTCTCGGCAGCGGTCATAAACATCGCTACCGTCGCCCATGACCACGGGGAGGTAAATGACAGGTGCGCTTTCCGTATGCTCCGAATGAACGGTTATCTGCTTTTGCGCTTCCAAGGCAGGCTTCTCTCAGTGTTGTGATATCGGCAGCCCCAATTGTCGCACGCCAGCGTATGCCGGTTGGGCTAGACCAAAGACAATCTCGTGCATCCCCTGCGGACGCATATGGAAAACGCCACCGCCGGAGGGGAGCTCGGCGGTGGCGTTGTTAAACGGTGCTGGGGCTCGGGGCCTTCGCGGGAGCTGCCATGTGCGCAGAGGCGTCTAAGAACGCTTACGGCTCGCCATGGTGCCTGCGGCGATAGCGGCTGTTCCCGCAAGGACGGTTGCCACGATGGCCGCACCCGAGGTGTCGCCGGTTGCCGCGAGCACGCCGGTAGTCTTGGCTTTCGTGGTTGAAGCCGCAACGGCCTTGGTCGGCTTTGAGCCCTCAGGCTTGGGGTTCTGCTTGGACTCCGCGGGCTTGCTTTCTGCGGGCTTGGTCTCGTCGGGCTTGGGGTCTTCCGGCTTGGCTACCTCGGGAGGTGCGATGGTCGTACTTTTGGCGACTGCTTTGATATAGAGGGAGTCGACCGTGGCGTCGCCCGTGCCGATGGCTTGGCCTGCCTCGTAGATGCCGTCACGGAGCTTGCGATAGTCAATGACCTTGCCGCCTTCGGGCGTCTGGATGGCGGCGTTCTCAATCTTGATGGTGCCGATTGTCTTGCCGTCAGCGCTCATGGCACGGGCAAAGATTGCCGCTGTATCTCCTTCGGCCGTTACCTTGCTGCGGATGATCGAGATGACTGCGGGTGTGATGCCCTCGCTGGTCTGGGCGATGATGCCGATGTTCTCGCCTTGGGGTTCGCGCCTCGTCTCGCCATCTTGGTTTTCGCTGTAGGGGATGGGGCCGTCGCCGTTCTCGACATAGCGGGCTATGGCCTTGACAACGGAGTCGCTGATGTAGATGTGGCCGCCCTTCTCGTTGGGCCGATCGTTTCTGGTGGAGAATGCAGCCGAAACCTCGCCTTCCGCAAACGCGTCTACGGTGGAGCCGTTCTTGACGACGATGTCGTCCTGGTAGGTGAAGAGGGCGTTGGCGCCACCGTATCTGCCTTTACTTGCACGGACCGTCACGTTTGCATGTTCGAGGGTGATGCCCTTGTGGGCATAGACGCCATATTCAACACCGTTTACGTTGAGGGAGGCGTTTGTGGCTGCGAGGCTGCCCTTGGCCTCGACGGCAGCGTCTTTCTCGGAGCTTGCCTTGACCTGGCTGCCGTCCGAGATGTTGATATTGCCGCCGCTCCAAAGGGCCTCACCATCGGCTGAGCTTGCCTCGACCGTCCCGCCACCCTTGATGGTGAGGTTCTTGTCGGCTCCAATACCCTTGTCCTTGGTAGCCCTGGCGGTGACGGCTCCGCTGTCGTCAATCGTGATATTGCCGTTTGCCCTGATGCCATCCGATGCACCCGTGGCGTTGACGTTGCCCGAACCTTTGATAGCGAGATCACCTCCGGCATTGATGGCATCAAACCCAGTGCTCGTGGCGTTGACGGATCCGGCTCCGTCGATGTTGATATTACCCGTGGAGAGGATAGCGTCCTCAGTAGATGTCACGCTGAGCGTGCCGCCCTCGTCGCCTTGGATATTGAGCTCGGCATTCTCGTTAGTGCCATGAGAAACGTTGATGCTTTCGATCCATTCGGCAGTGACGATGTTGGTTCCCGAGTAATTCACGTTGAGCTTGCCTGCGGCCTGGATCTCGCCGCCGTTATAGTTGTTGAGCTTCAAGTCGTCGGCGCCGTCCCACGACCAGGTACCGGCCTCGTCGCTCGCCGCGGTGTTGTACTTGTTGCCGCCGACCTTGACCCATTCCGCTGCGAGCGAGACGCTCGGCATGAGCAGCGAGCTCACCGTGAGCGCGCACACGGCGCCCGCGACGATGCGGCGCGTCACGCGGCGCCAGCTGCCGTGCGCGAGTCCTATGCGACGGCGAACGTCGGGTTCGGCAACATGGATTCCGGCGGTAGTGTCATTGCGTTTGGGGGTCGTGAACAAGGCTGCCATGGTTGCTCCCGTTCTCATAGGGCCTATACGACTAGATTCAGCGTATCTGCTGGATGTTGCCGGCGGTAGTGCCGTTTGGAGGGCAAAATGGCCAAAATGGGGGAGAAATAGGCCGCACGCCGGCGCAGGGACCGGCGCTAAAAGAAAAGCGCGGGGCCGCATGGCGACTCCGCGCTTTATTGTTCAGCTTTTGCAGCCTTGCCCTTACGCTACGAAGAAGTAGACGAGGAAGGCAAGGGCCGCGATCCACCCGTCCCGTGCGAAAAAGTGTTTACGAGCGCTTGCGGCTCACCACGGCGCCTGCGGCGATGGCGGCTGTTCCTGCAAGGGCGGCTGCCACGATGGCTGCGTTCGAGGCGTCGCCGGTTGCCGCGAGCTTGCCGGTGGTCTTGGCCCCCGTGGCTGCAACTGCAACGGTCTTGGTCGTCTTCGTGCCCTCGGACTTGAAACCCTCGGGCTTGGTCTCGCCGGGCTTTTCCTCGGGTTTGATCTCCTCGGGAGGCACGATGACCGTGCTCTTGGCGACAGCGGCGTCATAGGGGGAGTTGATCGTGGCGTCGCCCGTGCCGATGGTTTGACCTGCCTCGTAGGAGATGCTGGGGCCGTACTCTTCCTCGTTGTAATAGTTAATGATCTTGCCGCCTGCGGGCGTCTGGATGGGAGCGCCTTCGATCTTGATGGTGCCGACCGCCTTGCCATCCTCGCTTATGGCAAGAGCGAAGATTGCCGCCGTGTCTCCCTCGGCCGTGACCCTGCTGCGGACGATCGAGATACTCGCGGGCGTGATGCCCTCGTAGGTCTGGGCGAAGATACCGATGTTCAGACCCCTAGGCTCAGGGATGACCTGGCCGCTTTGGTCGTTGCTGTAGTGATCGGGGCCATCGCCACCGGTCTCGACATAGCGGGCTATAGCCTTAACAACGGAGTCGCTGATGTAGACGTGGCCGCCAGCGACGTTTGGCTGGTGGTTTCTGGTAGAGATTGCAACCGAGAATTTGCCTTCCGCGAACGCGTCCACGATGGAACCATTCTTGATGACGATGTCGTCCCCGTCAGTGATGAGGGCGATGGCCTGGCCGCCGCTCGCGCTTGTACGGACCGTCACGGTCGCGTGATCGAGCGTAACGCCCTTGTAGGCATAGACACCATATTCAACACCGCTTGCGTCAAGGGAGGCGTTCGTGACCGCGAGACTGCCCTCAGTGTCGACGGCAAGATCTCCCTCGGAGTTCGCCTTGACCTGGCTGCCGCCTGAGATGTTGATGCCGTCTTCAGCCCAAATCGCTGCTTCTTCTATAGAGCTTGCCTCTACCTTGCCGCTGCCTTTGATGATCAGGTCACTGCCCGCGGCGATGCCATAGCCTTCGCCTCCTTTAGCGATCACGGTGCCAGAGGAATCGATGGTGGTCTTGCCCTTGGATTGGATACCTTCGGTACCGCCCGTTGCATTCACGGTGCCCGAGCCCGTGATAGAGAGGTCGCCCTTTGCCTCAATTCCGTCGGAAGTAGTGCTTGTGGTGTTCACGGTGCCTGGGCCAGAAATGGAGAGGTCGCCTGTGGATTTAATTGCATCGGCCTCGGCTGTCACATTGAGCTCATCCGTGCTATTCGAGCTCGTTATGTTCAACTCTGCTTTCTGGCTAGTGCCATCCTGCGTCTTGATGGCGGCTCCGGTGTAATCGGGCTCGGTTTTCACGGTGTTCTTGCCCTCGTAGGCAATGTTGAGCTTGCCCTCGGCCTCGATTGCACCGCCGTTATAGCCGTTGAGCTTCATGTCGTCGGCGCCGTCCCAGCTCCAGGTGCCAGCCTCGTCACCCGCCGCGGTGCCAGCGTCATACCGGCTGCCGCCGACGTCCACCCACTCGGCCGCGAGCGAGACGCTCGGCATGAGCAGCGAGCTCACCGTAAGCGCGCATACGGCGCCTACAACGATGCGGCGTGTCACGCGGCGCCAGCTTCCGTGTGCGAGCAGCGTGCGACGACGCACGTCGGGCTCGACAAAATGGGCTCCAGAGGTTTTGTCATTGCGCTTGGGGGTCGTGAACAAGGCGGCCATGGTTACTCCCATCCTCATAGGGCCTATGCGATTACGCCCAGCATATCTGCAGGATGTAACCGGCGGTAGTGCCGTTTGGAGGGCAAAATGTCCAAAACTTGGGAAGCAATACATCGCGCGTCCGTGCGTTGCCTGGCTTTAAAAGAAAAGCGCGGAGCCGCTCGATGCGACTCCGCGCCTTGGTGTTCTGCTTTGGCAGCTTTGCCGCTACGCTACAAAGAAGTAGACGAGGAAGGCGAGGGCTGCGATCCACATGAGCGGCTTGATCTTGGAGGCCTCGCCCTTAAAGAGCGCGACGATCACGTAGGCGATAAAGCCCAGGCCAATGCCGGCAGAGATGGAGTAGGTGAAGGGCACGCCGGCGACAATCATGAACGCCGGGAAGCCCTGCGACACGTCGGACCAGTCGATCTCGGAGGCCTCGCTCATCATGAGGTAGCCGACATAGACCAGGGCACCGCAGGTGGCGGCGCTGGAAACGATGGTGACGATGGGGGAGAAGAACGCGGCGAGAATGAACAGCACGCCGGTGGTGACGGAGGTGAGGCCCGTGCGGCCACCGTCGGCGGCGCCGGAAGTGGACTCGACGAAGGTGGTGATGGAGGAGACGCCCATGAAACCGCCCACAGCAGCGGCGGCGGAGTCGACGATCAGGATCTCCTTGATATTCTCGACGTTGCCGTCGTCGGTGAGGAACTCGCCCTGCTTGGCCACGGCCATCGCGGTGCCCATGGTGTCGAAGAAGTCACTCATGAGCAGCGAGAACGAGATGACGAGGAGCGTGGGGTCGGTAAGGACCTTGACGATGGCGGGCACGCCGCCGGCGTCGGCGATGGGGCCACCGATGCTCGAGAAGTCGAGCGGGGCGATGATACCGGTCGGAGCCTGGGTCACACCTAGGGGGATACCGGCGATAACGGCGACGATGATGCCGATGAGCAACGAGCCCGGCACGTTGCGGGAAGCCAGGGCAACCGTCACGACGATGGAGATGATGCCGACGATAAAGGTGGGGGAGGCGATGTCGCCCAGGCCGACGAGCGTACCGGCGCCAGCGGTGATGATGCCAGCGTCGCACAGGCCGATCATGGCGATAAACAGGCCCAGACCCACCGAGATGGCGTGACGCAGGACCACGGGGATGGCGTCCATGATGGCCTCGCGCAGGCCACAAAGCACGAGCAGCAAGATGACGACGCCCTCAAGGAAGATGACGCTCATGGCCACGTGCCAGTCACCGCCGCAGACGGTGGTGGTGATTCCGGCGATCATCGCGTTGACGCCTAAGCCCGACGCGCAGGCGAGCGGGCGGTTGGCGAAGATGCCCATGCAGATGGTCATGATGCCGGCGCCCAGGCAGGTGGCGCAGGCGAGCGCTCCCGCATCGATGCCAGCGCCCGAGAGCACCGCGGGGTTGACGGCGATGATGTAGGCCATCGCCAGGAATGTTGTCAGTCCAGCGCGAAGTTCGGTCCCGATTGTGGACTTGCGCTCGCTGACGTGAAATAGTTCGTCCATGCATACCCTTTCCTTGTTCGGCCCCGAGTTTAGGCCGATTGACACGAACTCACCCACTATAGCCCCTTTACGACGCTGTTGTTCCTCGCATGTTGATGTTCGGCGCTTTGTAGCAGACGGACGGTATTTTTCGCATGAAAATGTGAGGGTACCGTATACTTAAGCGGTTACAACGACCCCTATGGAGGAACGTATGATTAAAGAGCTTTGCCACGACGAGGCTATCCTGTCCCAGCGTTGCGAGGTTGCGACCGTCGAGGACGAGTCGGTCGCTCAGGACCTGATCGATACCATCAAGTCACTCGATGATGCCGGCTGCCTTGCTGCCAACCAGATCGGCGTCACCAAGAAGGTCTGCGTCTATCTGGACGACGCCGGCGAGCCCCACGTGCTCTACAACCCCCGTCTGGTGTTTGGCCTGGGCGCCAGCAAGATGGAGGAGAGCTGCCTGACGCACGAGGAGGTCATCAAGTCCACGCGCTATATCAAGTGCAAGGTCGCCTTTGACCAGATCGTCGACGGCAAGATGAAGGAGTGCCGCCGCGACTACGCGGGCTTCGAGGCACAAATGATCCAGCATATGATCGACCACTGTCTCGGCAAGTTGGTCTAAGGGGACCAAAGCACCGCACCTTGCCGCTCAATCGTCGCTTGCGTACCGTTAGTACGCGGCGCTCCTCTTTCGTGGCAATCTGCGGCACTTTGACCCCTTAGACGACCTGCGGGGTTAACTTGGTTGAGTTTATCCAGCTTGAATAGTCCGGGCGTGACATTGTTGTCATGTCCGGGCTTTTGTGTTTAGCGCCTTTTTGTTTGGAGACAATGAAATTAGCAAGAACGTAAAGCTAGGAGGCGCTATGTGTACGAGTATTCGATTTACCGATAATTCTGGCCACATGTATCTAGGCCGCAACCTCGACTGGAGCTTTGACTACGGCCAACAGGTTCGCGTGATGCCGCGCGGGTTTCACATTCTGTATTCGTTTATCGACGACGCGACAGCGGCACACGCGGTGATCGGTATGTGCATCGATTACAAGAACTACCCTATGTTCTTCGATTGCGGCAACGATGCGGGCCTCGCCGTGGCGGGCCTCAATTTCCCGGGTTATGCCGAGTATGCCGAGGGGCCGGTTGATGGAAAGACCAATATCGCGGCCTATGAGTTTCCCCTGTGGGTGGCAGCGACGTTCTCGACGGTCGATGAGGTCGAGGCCGCGCTGCGCGACACGGTGATTGTTGCCAAATCTGCAGGAGAGGGGCTGGGCGTGTCGCTGCTCCATTGGATTATCGGCGACAGCCAGCGCAGCATCGTGGTCGAGATGATGGCTGACGGCCTGCATGTATACGACGATCCGGTCGACACCCTTGCCAACCAGCCGACCTTCCCGTGGCACATGGAAAACCTCCGCACCTATATCACCGCCACAAGCGATTTTCCGCAGACGGCGACATGGCGTGGCGCCGAGCTCAAGCCCTATGGCGCGGGTGCCGGCATGCGCGGCATTCCGGGTGACTGCTATTCGCCGAGCCGTTTTGTAAAGGCGGCGTACCTCAATGCCAATTACCCGCAAAAGGAGAGCGAGACCGAAAACGTCGTCCGCATGTTCCGCTCGCTCGAGGGCGTGGTGATGATCGAGGGGGCGTCCAGGATGGGCGATGGCAAGTTCGAGAAGACTATCTACACCGGATGCTTTAGCGCGCGCACGGGCAATTATTACTACGCGATGTATGGGGATCCGTCGATTCGCTACGTGAGCCTGATGGATGCCGAGGGCGCGAGCCCCGATAGGCTCGTGGTTCCCGAGCCGCGTCGTTCGTAGTCGCTAGCTTTACTGCAATGCAAAGCGGCCCTGCATCTTCCGTGAGGTGCAGGGCCGCTGTCGTTGATTTGTGACGTCGCTAGAAGTTGGCGTCGTTGAGCTGTTCGATCTCGAGACCGTCGAGCTGTTGCTGTTCGGGCGTATCGGCGACGCTCTCGAGCAACTCGGTGGGATCGACGTTCATGTCCTTACCGGCTGCGTTGCCATTGACCAGGTCGTCCGAGAAGATGTCGACTTCCATTTCCTCGGCCTCTTCGATCAGGATCTCGAGCGGCACCTGGGTGCGTACGAGCTTGACTGCCGGACGCATGCGGGCAAAGAGCGGTACGTACTCAATGATGATGGCCGAGTTCTCGAGACCGTACCAACGTGCCGGGCTTCCGCAGGCGCGGCGGACGGCGTACTTGATGGCCATGACGCGATGGTCGTTGCGGTTGATGTCTGTTTCGGGGGCAAGCATCTTGCGCAGCATGCAAAAACGGAAGTCGCCCACGTTGCCGCGTGTCTCGTAGATGGAGTAGGTGTGATGCTGCGGCGGCAACTCACCCGATGCCATCAGGTCGCCAACGATCTGGCGTAGGTAGGCGTTGATGCGCTGATTGACCTTAAAGCCCAGGTCCAAGCGCACGCGGAACAGGAAGTCTGTGCCAAAGGTCTCAACGGAATACTCGTGCGTATAGGGCTCGTCGGTAACGTGTACGTTGATGAACCAATATGCCTTGGCGCGCTTGGGGTGCTTGTCCAGGATGGAATAGAGCACGTCGCGGTCGAGCGTGAGCGGGTCGGGGCTGTTGGTGAGGAACACCAGATTGTCAGAGAGCACGGGATAGGTCTCGTCATTGCGCAGGCGATTGAGCTGGTCGATGTACTTGGAGACGGGCAGCAGAATCGTCTGCGTGCGCTCGATGGCGGTACCGCGACGCCACACATACATAAGGCCAAACAGCAGCGCGGCCAGGAAGATCATGACGTAGCCGCCGTCAAAGAACATGGTGAGGCACGAGGCGAAGAAGCACAGCTCAATGGCGCCAAAGAGCAGGGCGAAGACGCAGGCACCCAGCTTGTGCTTGAGGATGCCGGCGATGTAGCTCGTCAAAAGCGTCGTGGTCATGAGCATGGTCACGGTAATGGCGAGGCCGTAGGCGCTCTCCATGCGCTCGGAGTTTTGGAACAGCAGCACAATGAAGATGCAGCCGACCCACATGATGTTGTTGACAAGCGGAATATAGAGCTGGCCCTTGGTGTCGCTGGGGTAGTGGATGCGCAGGTGCGGCATAAGGTTGAGGCGCGTTGCCTCGGATACCAGCGAGAACGAGCCGGTGATGAGCGCCTGCGAGGCGATGATGGCCGCCACGGCCGAAAGCACGATGGCAAAGGGGCGCAGGGGCTCGGGGAGCATCATATAGAACGGGTTGACGATATCCATCGCGAGCATCTGGGGATTGGAGTTGTTGGCGAGCAGCCAGGCGCCCTGACCCAGATAGTTAAGGATGAGGGCCGCCTTTACGAACGGCCAGGATGCGTAAATGTTTGCCTTGCCCACGTGACCCATGTCCGAATAGAGCGCCTCGGCGCCGGTCGTCGACAGGAAGACGAAGCCGAGCACCATGATGCCCGAGTGGTTGATGGGCGAGAACAGGAACATGATGCCGCGGATGGGGTTGAGCGCGCGTAGGATGGACAGGTTGCCGAGCATGTTGAACAGGCCGGCGCCCGCCAGGAACAGGAACCATAGCGTCATAAGCGGGCCGAACAGCTTGCCGATTGACGAGGTGCCGGCGCGCTGCATGGCAAACAGACCGCAGATAATGATGATGGTAATAATGATGACGTTGGTTTGCCCGTCACCCAATAGCGCGTGGCCCCACTCGATAGTGCGCAGGCCCTCAATGGCCGTGGTAACCGTGACGGCGGGGGTGAGGATGCCGTCGGCGAGCAGCGCCGCGCCGCCGATCATGGCGGGGAGAATCAGCCACGGCGCCACCTTACGCACGAGACTGAACAGGGCGAAGATGCCGCCTTCGTTATGGTTGTCGGCCTTCATGGCGATTACCACGTACTTGACCGTGGTCACGAGTGTCATGGTCCAGATGACGAGCGAGAGCGCGCCCAAGATCATGTCCTCGCTGACGGTACCGATGCCGCCGTTGTTGGCGACGATTGATTTCATGGTGTACATGGGGCTTGTGCCGATGTCACCGTAGACGACGCCGAGCGTTACGAGCAGCATGCCAGCGGAGAGGGGAATGGCTCCATGCCCGCCTTGACTACGCTGGTCTTGGAGGCTTGCCTCCAGCTTGTTGTGTGCCACGTGGACTCCCTTGGACATCTGGCCCCTGCCACGAGCAGTAGACCTTTATGCCATCTTTATACATATAAGAGCAGTTTGGCACATCGGGGTGTTTTAGACAATAATCCCCATCTGGGGATTATTCATATACGCAGGTAGTATTTCAGAGCAGGGGCATATCCGCTGAATGGCTTGATGCAATGTGATAACCGCGGACGCGCCCCTGCTTTGAAACTGAAGAGGGGCTTTTAAGCACGTGCTGTCTGGGCGATGCCGGCCTTGGCGTTTGTGCGTTTGCCGGCGAGTTCGCAAAAAATTGCGCCGCCGATGATAAGTGCGGCCCCCATCAGGCGGACTGGTGTTATGGCTTCGCCTAAAAGGACGGCGGAGAACACGACGGCCGAAAGCGGCTCGAGGTAGCCGACAACCGCGACGGTCTGGACGGGCAGCTTGGCGACGGCACTAAAGTAGAGCAGGCAACCGATGCCGGTGTTGACAATGCCGAGCATGGCAACGGCGCGCCAATCGATGCCGGCGGCAATGCTGGGGGAGAGGAACGAGGGGACACCTTGCGTGAAGAGCGTAAGGATCAACGCGGTTACAAAGGCGGCACTCACCTGGAGCGTGGAGTTCTCGAGACCTTCGATATGTGGCGCTCCCTTGCTGGCAATGACCATCAACGCGCAGCAGAAGGCCGAGGCGATGCCGCACACGATGCCCGCGATGGGCATATTGGCGCCCAGACCTTGGGCCGCGATGAGGAAGGCGCCGCAGGCGACGGCTATGAAGCCGGTGATTTTACCGCCGGTCAATTTTTCGCCAAAGATGAGCGGGGAGAGCGCCATAACGATGATGGGGCCGCAGTAGTACAGCAGCGAGGATACGCCGACGCCGATCGTCTGGTAGGCGCGGAACAGAAAAATCCAGCTGGCGCCCAGCGCGGCTCCCGAGAGGAGGAGGGCTGCGGCTTCGCGGGGGCGAGATGGCGCCTGCAACTTATGGCGTTGGGTGATGGCGAGGATGGTGACAAGCGAGAGTGCGCCCAAAAACGTGCGCAGTAGCACGATATCGGAGCTCGGCAGCGCGATGGCAGCGGCGATGATGCCGTTGGAGCCAAACAATAGCAATGCTGCTAAGTACGTAAACAGTCCGTTGTTCATGCGCTGACATCCCCTCTATATCCGAGCATGTTCACTATGGGTGAACTGGCTTTAGAAGAAAAGCGAATATAATGCATGGCAAACATGATAAAAACTCATGCAAAGGTGGGGACGTGCCGTGGAGACCAATATCCAAAAGATGCAAGTGCTGATCGAGACGGTGCGTGCCGGCAGCTTTACGCGTGCTGCAGAGCGGCTGAGCTATTCGCAGTCGGGCGTGAGCCGCATGGTGGGCGACCTTGAGGCAGACTGGGGTTTTAAGGTGCTTGATCGCAGCCGCGAGGGCGTGGTGCTTTCTGCCGACGGGCGGCAGGTCATGCCGGCAGTCGAGGCGTTATGCGAAGAGTTTGGCCGCCTGCAGCGACGTGTGGACGAGATGCGAGGGCTCATGCGTGGCAAGATCTGTATCGGTACGTTTTCGAGTGTGGCGACCCATGTACTGCCACCGGTGATCGCGCGGTTTCGCGCCGATCACCCGGATGTCGATTACGAGCTGCTGATGGGTGATTACTCCGAGATTGAGCAATGGGTGGCGGAAGGCCGCTGCGACCTGGGCTTTATTCCGCGCGAGCCACGCGGCGCCGGCATGGCGTCGCGGCCGTTGGTACAAGACGAGCTGATGGCCGTGGTGCCAGCGGACTCCTCGCTTGCCACCGCGGAGGCCGTTTCCCTTGCCGATTTGGCCAACGAGCAGTTTATTCTGCTGGAACGCGGTAGCGACGACGAGATTACGCCGCTGTTCCGTCGGGCGGGGCTGACGGTGCGCTCCAAGCTGTCGACCTGGGATGACTATGCGATTATGGCCATGGTCGAGGACGGCCTGGGCGTGAGCATTCTTCCCGCGCTCATCTTGCGCCGCTGCCAGTTCGATGTTGCCGTGCGCCCGCTCGAGGGACATCCTCATCGGCAGATCAACGCCATATACCGCACCGCCGATGTTTCGCTCGCGGCGGCTCGTTTCCTTGAATATCTCTAAAAGCGCGTACCTGTTGTCCACTTTGGGACAATTCTCAGGGCTCGGTACATTTTCTTGTGAAATTGAACTTCCAGATAATGCGCCGCGCTATACTGCTTGCTAAATTGAACCTTGGTTCAATTCGTGTTCTATAAATTGAACTTTGCCAGCAAGGAGGCTCCTGTGGCCCAAGAGACGTTTAGCGATCGCCTGCGACAGACCATGTCCGATCGCGACGTTCGCCAGTCGGACGTAATCCGCGCATCGGAGATGCTCGGCAAAAAACTCGGCAAGAGTCAGATGAGCCAATATGTGAGTGGCAAGACGATTCCGCGGCGCGATGTGGCAGAGCTGCTCGCCCGCATTTTGGAGGTCGATGTTTCCTGGCTGCTTGCCGGTGACGCCGATCAAGGCGAGACATCATCGCCTCGCAACGATTCCAAGCCCGAACCCCATCCCTCAGCTCAAATTCCAAGGAGCACCACCATGCGTACTTTTTCTAAATCCACCAAGCTTGATAACGTCCTGTATGATGTGCGCGGTCCCGTCGTCGACGAGGCCGCCCGTATGGAGGACGAGGGCGAGCGCATCCTCAAGCTCAATATCGGCAACCCGGCGCCCTTCGGTTTCCGCACGCCCGACGAGGTCATCAAGGACATGCGCCAGCAGCTGCCCGACTGCGAAGGCTATTCCAACTCGCGCGGCCTGTTCTCTGCGCGCAAGGCGATTATGCAGTATTCGCAGATCAAAGGCCTGCCCAATGTTCAGATGGAGCATATCTACACGGGCAACGGCGTGTCCGAGCTCATTCAGCTTTCGATGAACGCGCTGCTCGACAATGGCGACGAGATTCTGATCCCCAGCCCCGACTATCCGCTTTGGACGGCGTGCGCAACCCTTGCGGGCGGCCATCCCGTGCACTATCTGTGCGATGAGCAGGCGGATTGGTATCCCGACCTGGAGGATATGGAGTCCAAGATCACGAGCGCGACCAAGGCCCTCGTCATCATCAACCCCAACAACCCCACGGGCTCGGTCTACCCGCGTGAGGTGCTCGAGGGCATCGTTGAGGTTGCGCGCAGGCACCAGCTCATGATCTTTGCCGACGAGATCTACGATCGTCTGTGCATGGACGGCTACGAGCACGTCTCGATTGCCTCGCTCGCCCCCGACCTGCCCTGCGTCACCTTTAGCGGCCTTTCCAAGTCGCACATGATTGCGGGCTATCGTATTGGCTGGATGGTGCTTTCGGGCAACCAGCGCTGCATGAGCGACTTCATCATGGGCATCAACATGCTCTCCAACATGCGCCTGTGCTCCAACGTGCCGGCTCAGTCGATCGTCCAGACGGCGCTTGGCGGCCATCAGTCGGTTAACGACTATATCCGCCCGGGCGGTCGTGTCTACGAGCAGCGCAACTTTGTGTATGAGGCGCTCAACAAGATTGACGGCATCTCGGTGGTCAAGCCGCGCGCGGCGTTCTATATCTTTCCCAAGATGGATGTTAAGAAGTTCAACATCACCGATGACGAGCAGTTCGCCCTCGACCTGCTGCACGAGAAGAAGATCCTCATCACGCGCGGCGGCGGCTTTAACTGGGCTGAGCCCGACCACTTCCGCATCGTGTACCTGCCGCGCATGGAAGTGCTCAAAGAGTCGCTCGAAGATCTCGCCGACTTCTTCGACCATTACCGCCAGAGCTAATTAGTTCCGCCGTTCTACCGAACGGCGGACCGCTTGACGCTGCGCGAGCCGCATTCACGCCAATCTGGCGTTCAACTTCAAGGGCGCGACCAGAAGGTCAGCGCCCTTTCGTTTCACGTCACC